>Ga0134093_1001675_pt1 | contig 20171 bp, 15 predicted proteins | sample 4_1taG_FD_94452 | JGI IMG/M metagenome (GOLD analysis project Ga0134093, IMG submission 94452) | Switchgrass degrading microbial communities from high solid loading bioreactors in New Hampshire, USA - 4_13_20_68_A1 metaG | ecosystem: Engineered > Bioreactor > Semi-continuous > Anaerobic >...
AAGAAGCATGGAAACGGGTAAAACGAAATGGTGGGGCAGGCGGAGTTGATAAAGTTAGCATTTTAGACGTGAAAGCGTATGGCGAAGAAAAACTGCTGGACGAAATAGCGGAAGAACTGCGAACAGAGAAATATCGGTGCAAGCCTGTCAGGCGAACCTATATTCCAAAGGCGGATGGCAAAAGAAGAGCATTAGGAATACCTACGATTAAGGACAGAATAGTACAAATGGCGGCAAAGATAGTAATAGAGCCGGTATTTGAAGCTGATTTTCAGCCTTGTTCGTATGGATTTCGACCAAATCGAAGTGCACTACAGGCAATAGACAGGATATTCGAAGCAGCTGACAAAGGCGGTGCTTTGTGGGTAATTGATGCCGACATTAAAGATTATTTCGGCAGTATAAGCCACGATAAACTACTTTTACTGGTAGAGCAGAGGATAGCTAACTGCAAGGTGCTGAAGCTTATAAAAGGCTGGTTGAAAGCAGGAGTGCTTGAAGCTGGACAATACAGTGAAAGTACAATTGGAGCACCACAGGGTGGAGTTATTTCACCGCTTTTATCCAACATATATCTGAATTACTTAGATGTATACTGGAGTAAAAGATTTGGGCACCTGGGCGAGCTGGTACGATACGCAGATGATTTTGTGATATTGTGCAAACGAAAAGCACAAGCAGAAGAAGCTTTGAAAGCGGTAAAATGGACTATGGATAAGCTGGAACTGACATTGCACAGTGAGAAAACAAGGCTTGTTGATATGTATTTCGGAAAAGACAGCTTTGATTTTCTCGGCTTCAACAATAGATTTCAGCGGTTCAGAAACAAAAGTTGGAAGTGGTATTGGACATTACAGCAAGTTCCATCCAAAAAGGCTATGAAGAAAATGAGAGCCAACATCAAAGAGGTGTTTGCCAGTCCGAGCAAATTGTTGTGGAGCATGGAAGAAATGGTGAATCTGCTAAATCCCAAAATCATTGGCATGAGAAATTATTATGCCAGGCGGTTTACAAGACCATGGTTGTGGAAGATAGAGAAGTACATCAATTACAAATTTACTCGGTGGTACAATCGGAAGAAACAACGTAGGTACAGGCTTGGAAATGCGGCAAAGGTTAGAGAATTGACCTTACAGGCTGGACTGGCAAGTATTTGCGGCTGAATGCTGAAGGAAGAAGAATATCGGAAAGCCGTATGCGGGAAAACCGCACGTACGGTTTGATGAGGGGGCGGTGGCAATCCCACTGCTCTACTATATCAGGGGTAAAAGAGTGAAGGTATAGAGAGCCTGGAAGGAGGAATTTTGAATGAACTTTGTAAACCCACCGGCAGAATCGCCTCTTTTTGTTACTCATAAAACATTTTACAGCCAAATATTAAACCATGAGCTAGGATTTAATATCTATCTTCCCCCTGGGTACAATGACTGCGACGAAAAATATCCGGTTGCATACCACATTCACGGGTGGAAGGGTAACGAATCTTCCGAAATATGGCCTCTTGAAAAGGTATATAAAAACAGACGGGCCATTACCGTTTTTGTCAACGCTATTTCATCGGAAGATAATTATTTCGATGCCTTGTTGCAAATTGAATCCATCCTTATTAATGAACTGATTCCCCATATCGAAGGACAGTACAGAACAGATGGAATTCGTGAAAACAGAATGCTTTCAGGGTTTTCGATGGGCGGAAACATGGCGTTTTATTATGCCGTTAAGCATCCTGAACTATTTGGAGCCGTAACTTCTTACGCGGGAACCTATCACCATCTCTATAATAAAGAATACCGAACTGTGGGGGTGGCACCGGAAAAAGCCATCGAATTATACGAAGAAATGATGAGAGAAGAATGGTATTTGGAGGAAAACAATATTTTATGTTTGGTACGTCAAAATGCGGAAAAAATTCGCTCTAAACTAAAAATAGATATTCATATCGGTACAGCTGACATATTATTTTGTGATAATGAAATTTTACATTTAAATTTGGATTCGTTGAATATCCCGCATGAGTATAAGAAATTCGAGGGGATTGGTCACGATTTGGAAAAAATATTATAACACTCATATCATTTTTAAAGTATTTAGAGAACCTGAGTAGATGTAAAGAAGAAAACGAAAAATTATGAAGTTAGATAAATTCGAATTTAAGGGTGAAAAATTTATGAAGATAAGGAAATTGACCATTGATGATTATGAGGAAGTATATAATTTATGGACATCAACTCCTGGAATAGGGCTAAACGACATAGACGATTCAAAGGAAGAAATTGAAAAGTATTTGAAGCGAAACCCCAATACTTGTTTTGTTGCGGAAACGTGCGGGAAAATCATAGGAGTCATATTATCCGGTCATGATGGACGACGTGGATTTATTTACCATACAGCAGTTTCAATTGATTATCGCAATAAAGGCATTGGTTCTGCCTTGGTTGATTCCGCATTAAAAGCTTTAAAGGAAGAAGGTATAAGCAAAGTGGCACTTGTGGCTTTTAAACAGAATGATATTGGAAATTCATTTTGGGAACACAAGGGGTTTCATAAAAGAGATGACTTGATTTATAGAAATAAGGCACTGACGGAGAACAAAAAAAGTGATCTTTAGCTTTGGATATTTATAATATAACTTGCAATAAATAGAACAAAAAGTTAGACTTAAGGATAAAGGAGTAACTATAAGATTTATAGAACATGATACTTTTTTAAAAAAAGAGTTGCTATACAAAGGGATGAAAATGTTGAACTAATATTTTTATAGTAAAGAGCTATAATGCAAAGAAGTGATTTAACTTACTTTTGTGAAGAAATTATAAGAGCATATTTACTTAAGGAGAATAAGAAAAATGAATGTAATCAAATATGATAAACTTGTAAGAGACAAAATTCCTGAGATTATTGAAAAAAGCGGCAAAAAGGCAATTGTTGAAGTTCTTGACAATCATACCTATAAAAAATACTTGGATATAAAACTTGGTGAAGAACTGCAGGAATACCTTTCAGCAGACAGTGCGGATGAGTTGGCTGACTTGGTGGAGGTTGTTTATGCCATATTAAAATATAAAGGCATTGATGTTAAAGATTTTGAAACTATACGAAATAGAAAAGCTCAAGAACGGGGTGCCTTTGATAAGAGGCTGCTGCTTAAGGAAGTCGTCGAGGAATAGGAGTGTTCGTTATGGGAAAAGAAGTAAGGTATACTTCCAGCTTGGCAAGTGTTGCTGAAGATTTGTTTGTGGAAATATTCTGTGAAGTTTTCGGTCCCGAAAAAACTCAATACCTTTCGTTGCAGTATCCTGTTGTGGATATATACGGCAATAGGCGATATATTGATTTTGCTATCGAAAGTGATGAATTGAAAATTGCAATAGAAATTGACGGGGAAAGATTTCACAATCCCGATAAGGTATCTTACAATAAATATCATGACGACCTGTTGAAACAGAACAGTTTGATATATAAAAACTGGAAAGTGTACCGATGGACTTACAGCCAATTAAAAAAGCATAAGGAAAAGATAAAAGATGAGATGTTGATTTTTATCGGTGAAATTCCCCAGTTCAGAATGTTGGAGGATTATTTACCGAAACAGAAAGGAAAGTTAATTGAGCTGAAAGAACATCAACAATCTGCTATTGAAAACCTCCAAAAAATGAGGGATAGCGGAGAGAGTATTGCACTTCTTTACCATGCAACAGGCACGGGAAAAACTGTTACTGCAGTTAGCGATGCCAAGAACTTTGGCGAAAGAACCCTTTTTATTGCTCATACCCGTGAACTTGTGTCCCAGGCAAAAAAGACGTTTGAAAATATTTGGACTGAGAAAAAAAGCGGCATGTATGTGGCAGAGCAAAAGGACGACAATGCTTACATAGTATGTGCCAGCATTCAAAGTGTTGCACAGAATCTTGATCAATTCAAGCCGGATGATTTCGGCTATATCATTATTGATGAATGTCATCACAGCGTAGCAGATACGTACAGAAAGATTCTCGGATATTTCAAACCTAAATTCACTCTTGGACTTACAGCAACTCCCGAGAGAACTGATGGAGAAGATTTGCTGGAGCTGTTTAAGAATGTTGCACACAAACTGGACCTAAAAACAGCTGTTGAAATAGGTGAATTGACTCCAATTCGGTGTATACGTGTCAAAACAAATGTAGACCTTTCCACTGTTAGAATAAACGGTATCAAATATTATTCCCAGGACCTTGAAAGTAAGCTGTTTGTTCCGGAAAGGAACAAAATTATAGTTGATACATATGTTCAATATGTGAAAGACAAGAAAACCGTTGTATTCTGTGCATCGGTAAAGCATGCAGAGGAGATTGCAGTGCTTTTCAGAGAAACTGGTGTAAAATGCGAAGCTGTTTCGGGAACAATGAATAAGAGTAAAAGAGAAAGCATATTGGAGAGCTATGAAAATGGAGATATCAATGTGCTTTGTGCTTGCGACCTTTTAAATGAAGGATGGGACAGTCCGAAAACGGAAGTGCTTTTCATAGCGAGACCTACCATGTCAAAAACTCTTTATATGCAGCAGTTGGGTAGGGGTATGAGGAAATGTGAAGGTAAGGAGTACCTTATGGTATTTGACTTTATAGATAATGCCAATATGTTTAATATGCCGTACTCAATTCACAGGCTATTAAATTTGAAAGAGTATCGCCCCGGGCAATTGGTACTTGCCCCACAGAAACAGATGGAACTTGACTGGGATTTACTAGCGAGAGGGGAGAAGCCGGAGGTATTGTTGGATTTCCCCGTGAATGTAGCGGATTATGAATTGATTGATTTGTTTAATTGGCAGGAAGAAGTCAAGAATATGATATCGCAGCTTGAGTTTGTCAGAATGGTGGATGTGCAGAGCGAGACCATTGAAAAGTACATACGGGAAGGAAAGATTAAACCTGATTTGGAGGTTCCTGTCGGTGATAAACTCAGTTTTAAATATTTTAAAGAAGAGACGGTTAAAAAATATGCTTCAGAGTATGGTTGGGACTTGATTACACCTGCCAATATGAAGGTTAAGTTTATGGACATGGTAAAAGTCATGGATATGAGTTTTTCATATAAACCTGTTCTTCTCAAAGCGATGTTCGACCATGTTGATGAAAACGGAAGAGTCAGGGTGGAGGATATAGTGGATTATTTTATTGATTTTTACAGTGAGCGAAAGAGTAAGGGACTGGTTGTGGAGAAAAAGTCCAGTATATTTTGCAAGGAAAATTATACAAGGAAGGAAGTTGAAAGGAACATTTTTGCCAATCCCTTCAAGCGATTTGAAGACATGCGGTTTATGAAAAGATGCCGGGAGATTGAGTATGTGGAGTTTAACAGACATGTTTTTAGGAGATTGACAAAAGAAGATATTGAGTGGATTAAGGAACATTGTGACAAGAAATTGGAGGAGTACTATAGCAGGAGAGGACTATAATAAAGCAATCATAAAACATTATCATTGAATTAAATAATTGGTACATTAAAGTCGATATTAAAAAGTAAGATGTTACTATGGCAGGAAATATGTTATTATACATTGTAAGATTAGTAGTTAATAAATGCACAAGGCTGACTTTGGAAGTACATTACAAAAACACCTAAGGAGGTATTTTATGAAATCTAGAAGGCTTTTGAGTATTTTTACAGCATGTTCGTTATTAGTCATGTTTGTTGGTGTAATAATGCCAAGCAAGGTATTGGCGGAAACTTCAGGAACAACAGTTGTTCTGCAGGTGAATAGTACTACTGCCATAGTTAATGGAGAAAGTGTAACATTGGATGTTGCTCCGTATATTGATGCAAGCAATGGCAGAACATTAGTGCCTTTGAGATTTATATCGGAATCTTTGGGATATTTGGTTAAATGGGATGACCAAGATAAAACTGTTAGAATATACAATAAGATTGATATGAATTCAGTTGATAGAACAGAAGGTTCAGTAGAATATTTCACATCATGGAGTACATATAAATATGTAAAACTGACAATAGGCAGTAATGTTGCCGAAACATGTGGAGAATATATAATCGGAGAATATGTTAATATTGAAAAAGAATCTTTAGACCAGGCACCGGTAATAAAAGACGGAAGAACAATGCTTCCTGTAAGATTTATTTCGGAACAAATGGGGCTAAATGTGGAATGGGACGGCAAAACCCAAACAATAACAATCACGTCCAAAGAAAAAGAATATGTTCCCGAACTTATTGAGGCTGAACTCGAAAAGGTTGCAGTACCTAGTGGTGAGGCTGTTAGATTTGAACGTGCCTATTTGCAATCCGAACAGTCCGATGATTGGTTACTTCATGTAAACACTGACGACTTTAATTATTACATAGGTATAAATGTTAAAAAAACGTATGATTCAATTGTAATTTATGAACCGGTATTAAGTGGAGATGTTATTGGATTAAAAGGAGATACAGCATGCTTCGGTTATTCATTGCTTCAACAGGAAAAGCAGGAATATAAATATGATGGAACAATAATCGTTACGGAAGAAGGCTTTATTGTAAGCTATACAGATGAAAATGGAGAAAAGTTCTCCATTACTTTCCCAAAAAGGTAATTTATAAGATTAAATAAAGGTCTTGGTTCTCTTTATCAGCCGGGACCTTTTGTTGTTTGTTCCGCATGGATGTAATCTAATCGGTGTTAATCTGTAAAGGTCGATATGCTGTACTGTAAAATAAAGAAACATGGATATACAGTTTGACACCGTCTTACCGCCTATAGCGAATTTACTTTATAAATATTTTAATATATAATATCTGTGGAGATAATTGTACAATAATAACCTATATTGTTTCAGTATGGTAAAATGAAAGGAAAGGTTCACGCTGAATAAATATATTATTGCTTTTTCTCTTTTTAGTTTTTTGGGATGGATCTGGGAAAGTATATATTGCACTATTTGTGAGCGAAAATTGGCCAATCGTGGTTTTCTAAACGGCCCAATTTGCCCGATATATGGATGTGGAGCACTATTAGGTTTTCTTATCTATGACTTGATAGAATCCGGTTATTTGCCAAATATTAAATGGTGGATGATATTTATACTTGGTTTTATCATAAGTATAGTATTGGAGTATTCGACATCATGGGCTCTTGAAAAACTGTTCAAGGCACGGTGGTGGGATTATAGTAACATGCCGCTGAATATTAACGGAAGAACAAGCATACCTACATCTGTTGCATTTGGTGTTGTAGCAATACTGATGGAGAAAGTTCTGGTACCATTGGTGTATAGAAGTCTTAGCAAGTCATCTGAACCTTTATTGGATATTTTGGCCCATATATTGGTTTCAATTATATCCATAGATACCACACTAACGATAACATCTCTGACGAATTTTCATAAATATGTAGCTTCCATAGACGAAGCATTTCAAAATCATATGGCAGATATTGTAGAACGAGTTTTTAACAATCAAAATTATTTTTACTATAAAGTTATTGAGCGTATTAAAATTTTTAAACTACCGGGACGTAAAAATCGGATAGCTAAAAAGATTCGTGAAAGGCAATTTATTGAACTGATTAAAGATTACTTTGAACACGATGTAATAAAGCAGATGGATAAGTATATTCATCATGGTACAACTACAACGTTACAGCATTGCGAAAATGTTGCATGGGTTTGTTATCTGATTAACAAAAAATTAAATTTAAACGCAGATGAAAAGGAACTGGTAGAAGCAGCAATACTCCACGATCTATTTCTCTACGACTGGCACGATGGACACCCTTCCCGAAAAACGCATGGCTTTGATCATCCTGATATTGCATGTAATAATGCAGTAAAGCATTTTGGCATATCCGAAAAGCAACGGGAGGCTATACGTAGTCATATGTGGCCGCTGAATATTACGAGAATTCCTAAAAGTAAAGTGGCCATAATTATATGTATTGCAGATAAATATTGTGCTCTTATTGAGACAATTCGCCTAAATAAACACTTTAGATTGAGAAACTGAAAATTTCAGTTTTATCAGTTATTAACAACTCTGATATAGAGGATAGTTTCATTTGTATCGGTATCTGTATAGGCATTGACTCCTATTATAACATCATAATTGCCTATTTTTTTCTTGTACTTCTCCATACCATCCTCTGTTTCAATATAGGTCCAGTCATTTCCTTCCCTAAACTTTTTCATGACTTCTTCTGCGGTCAGGTCTTCAAAAATAATGTGGTCCTCATATCTTTTTCCGCCTTTTATATGGCTTAGATGACTTTCCATTATTTCGGCCTCTGTCGGCCATGGGGGCAAATCATTGTATTTGCTGAAAATTTGCTTTTTACTTACGTTTCCGTTGTCAAATACATATAAATAAAGAGATCTCATGTCATTCCATTCATTAACATCGTATTTTAAACCTATCCATTTGTCCGGACCGATTTTGGCAAAATTGTAATTGAATGAACCCCAAACCGTATCTTTAAGTAAGTTTTGCACTTCTTTATTGTCATCTGAGTATAAATTATCGGGATATTCTTTAAATTCTTCTTGTTGCGTAATTTCCAATTTGTCTTTTTCTATATCATATAAATAAGTGGGAACAGGATTTTTAGGATTTTTAAACATCCTCTTAATAATTATATGTGTTCCCTCTTTGTTAACCGAAACAATCCTGCAGAGATCTCCCTGGGTATGAGACATATTAATGGATATCAAATCCACAACCCGGCTTAGCCTTTCTTTTACAAGGTCGTAAACGGCAATTCCCCAATAGTCGGAAACTATTGCGATTTTGTCTGAAGCATATACCAAAACAGGCATGTCAGCACCGTAACTTCTCAATGCCATTCTTTGAGTCAAGCTTTCGTCTTCTTCGGGTAAATCCCACAAGTCCCTCGTTACAGTGTTATTGATTTCTCCCGGTTGGGGTGATATTCCGACCTTTTCACCGCAGGAAACGAATAAATTGGAAACTATTAACAACAGAGCAATGCCCGCTGTGAATTTATATCCTTTTTTATACTGTCTTGCATTTAAAATATTTGCAAATCGTCTTTTTATTGTTTTTGCACCGCCAAATATGCCGGTTGCAAGATGTACTTGGCTTTTTGCCGCACTGGCTGAGTCAAGCAGGATTTTTGAATATCTTTCCCTATACTCGAAATCCTTGTTTTTAACCATTTCCTCGTCACAAATAAGCTCCAAGTCTTTATTAGCTTCAATGGCCATAAAATGTACAAAGGGGTTAAACCAATGGACGTCTTTTGCAAACATGAGCAGCAATTTATATAATAAATCCCGTCTTTTATAGTGAATCAGCTCATGTTTTATAATTATTTCAAGTTCTTCCGGGCTGTAGTTTTCATGGGGAATATATATTGACGGTTTGATTATACCTGCAAGCATTGGAGTGTTTATTGTTTTAGATACATACAGGTTGACTGGGTTATTTATTTTCATTTTATTTAGACTGTCCAGGAGTAATTCATTGTATCGCCCCTTGTTAATTGATAGACTCCATCTTTTAAGCTTTCGTTTAAATATGCAATATTTTATTATGTCAATTCCTGTAAATGCTAATATACCCGATAGCCATATAATAAAAGCTATTTGGTATGGGGACAAGGTTTTTACAACTTTTGTTTTTTTGGTCTTTGATATTTCTTCTTTGTGTGTGGTATTTTCAAAGGTCTGGTTTGATGTGTTTTTAAGATTGTTGTCCGGCACATTTGTCAAATTGTCGAAAGTATGATTCAAACTTTCATTCGGGAAGTTTTCCTTTATAAAAACTTCATTGTTGCTGGTACTGCTTTGAAAAGTTGGTACATTGAACGACAGTGATTTTATGGATATATCCAAAGGAATCAACAACCTTATTGCTAAAATCAACCAAATATAGTATTTCCACTTTGCGGTGTATCGGTCTTTTGAAAGACTGTAAACCAGATGGGTAAGGACAATAAATATTGAGCTTGTAACCGATAACAATATGAGGTTATTAATAAACAATTCCATGATTATTTATCCCCCTGCTTAATCTTTTGGTCCAGAAAATCCCTTAATTCAAGCAGTTCCTTATTATCCAACTCTTTGCCGTCATAAAGTGCCGCAACAAACTTTTTGATTGAACTTTTATATAATTTGTCCAAAACGGTTTTTGCCTCGTTTTTGATGTACGATTCTTCATCAATAAGCGGGGAATAGTAATTGTTTTTTCCGATTCGCTCCACTTTGACAAAGCCCTTTTGCTCCAATCTTGATAAAAAGGACAATATTGTTGTCGGAGCAAGCTTCTTGTCCTCCAACCTTTCTTCTATGTAAGTCCGGGTGACAGGTTCCTTTGAATTCCAAATAATTAGCATTACTTGCAATTCCGAATCGGGTAATCTTTTGAAGCCGTTTTTCAAAACAATCAACTCCTTCTACAAATGCCGAACACAATTTTATTCTACATTTGCAGAAGATAAAAGTCAATAGTCAAGTTAAAAAGATATAATATGACATGCAGCTGTCAAATTAAAAGTAATATACTAATTAAAAATAGAAAAGAGGGATATGAAAATGAATTATCAATTGGTAGAATTAAAAGAAATAAAACTTAGGGGCTTTGATGGAACGATTTCTTGAAGGAAAGGGTTTTTAAATGGAATTTATTGATGCAAAAACAATAGTATCCGGATATTCTGAAAACAATCCCTGGTTTGGGATAAATTACAATATGAATATATATAAAGGCTGCTGCCACGGCTGCATTTACTGTGACAGCAGGAGTGAGTGCTACGGAGTGGATGATTTTGACAGGGTGAGGGCGAAGAAAAATGCCCTTGCCATAATTGAGAGGGAGCTTAAGTCAAAGCGAAAAAAGGGCATTGTCGGAACCGGTGCCATGAGTGATCCCTACAACCCTTTCGAGAGAGAATATAAGCTTACAAGGGGTGCGTTGGAGCTGATTAGCCGCTTCGGGTTTGGTGCAGCCATTGCCACAAAAAGTGATTTGATATTACGGGATATTGATATTTTAAAGGAGATATCGAAGTATTCTCCGGTACTGGTTAAAATAACCGTTACCACTGCCGACGACCTGTTGTGCAGCAAAATTGAACCTAAGGCGTCGAGTTCATCCGATAGATTTGAAGCAATAAAAAAGTTATCGGAGGAGGGAATATTTGCAGGTATATTATTGATGCCGGTGCTTCCCTTTATCGAGGATACGGATGATAATTTAACAAGGATTATAGAAAAAGCTCGTCAAAGCGGGGCAAAATTCATCTACCCTGCTTTTGGTGTAACTTTGAGGCAGAATCAAAGGGAATGGTATTACAGTAAATTAGACGAGCTTTTTCCGCAAGTTAAAGAAAAATATATAAAGAGCTATGGAAACTCCTATGAATGCCGCTCGCTTAGAGCAAAGGAGTTGTGGAGTTTGTTCAAGTATAAATGTAATGAATACGGCATTCTTTATAAAATGAATGACATAATAAGAGGATACACAGAGCCGTATATAAATACACAAATTTCTCTGTTTTGATACACCCATATTCTAGATAAAATTCTTAAAAGATTGCAAACTTTTTGTCTGTTAATTGGTAAGTTATTCCCTTATACTAAAATTGTTCCTCTTCCCAATAGCGGAGATTTCTGAAGGATCTTGCGGTGTTTCTTGCCTTGTTTGCAAGAGATATTCCGGGAAATTGGAATACAAAAACCTTAGTGTCGGAGGTTCGATTCCTCCATTACCGGGAGGTAATTAGCTCAGCGGAAGAGCATAAGGAAAGTAAAAGGGGTTCGAATCCCCGTCAGATTTAAGATCTGATTGCTATGGTTAGCACTCTACAGTTAATCGAGGTAAGTAAAAAAGGGAGACTCTAGAGAATTCTCAAGCTTTCACAAAGTTTTTGTGAGGCACCGGGACTTAGGCTTTGAAGTATGCGGATACCGGATAGGTCGAGTTTATCCTTGTACATTGTCTTGCATTTACGGCAAGAGAGCAATCCTTAAAGCTGTAAATGAAGTGATGTATAACGATATGCGAGTAATATCCTAAAGCAATACTCCGCTGATGTCTCGGGAGAATTCTCGAAGAGGGCTCAAAAAAAGTCGTTTGTTTTAAAAAGGGGTGTATCAAAATGAAGGTAATAATCAAAAACGATGAAAGAGGATTGTTATTTAAAGACGGCAACTATGTAAAATGTTTAAAACCCGGAAAACACTTTTTTAACCCGTTTGTCAAATATAGTGTTGTTGCTGCCGATGTAAACAAACCCTTTGACTGTGCCGGTAGAAATATAAACCTGTTTCTTGAGGACAGGGAACTGTTGGAAGAGCTTACTGTGATTGATGTGCAAGATAATGAAATTGCCGTTCATTTTGAAGACGGAAAACTTGTGGATGTACTTACTTCCGGCAAGTACGCCTTTTGGAATGTACTTAAAAAGCATGATTTCATAGTTGTTAACATCACCGATCCTGAAATAAAAGCGGATATTGATGTTTCCATATACACTAGTCCGAAACTTGCGGCCTTTGTGGAATGCTTTGAAGTGAGCAATCATGAGAAAGGAATTTTGTATTACAACAATGTCATACAGAAAACTTTAGAACCCGGGAGGTATTTCTTCTGGAAAAGTCCGACACGTGTTACCGTAAAAAATGTGGATTTGAGGCAACAGCAGCTGGATATGACCGGTCAGGAGGTTATGACAGAGGACAAAATCACCTTGAGATTAAATTTTGTTTGCCACTATAAGATAGTTGATCCTTTGAAAACAGTCGGGATAAAATCCTTTGAGGAACAACTGTATATAGTTTTGCAGTTGATTTTGAGGGAATATGTGGGTAGTCTAAAACTCGATGACCTCCTTTTGAAAAAGCAGGAGATAGGCAGCTTTGTCCTTGAAAGATTAAAGGAGAAAGGCGACAGCTACGGTGTGGAATTCTTGTTCGCCGGTGTCAAGGATGTTATATTGCCCGGAGATATAAAGGAAATTTTGAACACTGTTTTGATTGCTGAAAAGAAGGCACAGGCAAATGTCATAACCAGAAGGGAAGAGATTGCCTCAACAAGGAGCCTGTTGAATACTGCAAAACTTATGGAGGAGAATAAGACGCTTTACAGGCTTAAAGAGCTTGAGTTTCTTGAAAAGATCTGCGAAAAGATCGGTAATATTTCATTGAGTGGCGGCGGTAGTCTGCTTGAGCAGTTGAATGCCTTACTTTCCAACAGTATGGGTGATAGAAAATGCAAGGCATAATACCATTTATGTTAATATTTATTGATTTTTAACAGTTGCCATAGCGAAAAACAGCTATGGCAACTGCCGTTTTGGCAACCCTATTGCCTGTAATATCCGAATTATGGCCTATTTAATATAGGTGTTGCCGTCTAGAGGTATGAGCACTTGCAAAGGCGGATTTCCCGTTAAAATTCCTATGGCGTTTATGGTGTAAAATCTTCCGGCCTCCAATCTAATGTTTGGAACATATAGAATTCTCTGCCCTGTGCCGGCAACTTTAAGGTTAAAAGTATATGTTCCGGGATTTATAGGTATATATTGGGTTATGCCTTTATATGCCACGTTGCTGAATATTTGGTTTCCGCCTTGTATTTCCACATCAACAGCCGGAGAATTGGGTGAGAGGTTTGCAAATTTCAACATCAATTGACCGATGGGAATACTCATGCGGGGTTCTTCCGCCGGTAGCACGGAAAGATCCGGAATTATGCCTATTACTGAAATGGTAAATATTGTTCCACCCTTTATGCTTATGTTTGTACTTAATATAGGATTGACAGTTTGGCCTGCAGGATAGGCAACAATATGGTAACTTCCTCCGGGAACAGCTAAATACTGGGAAAATCCGCCGTATATAATATTTCTTGCAACAGGAATTCCATTTGCGTATACGTCAATGGCCGGAAGAAGCGGCACAGCATGTAGTATTCGAATGTATGAAGGTATTATTGCTTGCCTGACATATGGGCTGTACGGATAATCATTGAAATTACTGTACATCTATTGTTTACACCTCATTTTACTTTTTAAGACATTATATTCATAAAATTTTTAGAAGGTTCACATAATGTATCAATTGGATTATAATTTAGTTAACGATGTGTGATATTGCCGGTTGAAAAAGCAATTTTCAGCGGAGAGGGGATAAGATGGCAAAAGTAATCTTGATGTGCGGCAAAATATGCAGTGGAAAAAGTTATTATTCCAATATGCTAAGGCAAAAAATCAACGCCGTTATTTTATCCTGTGATGAATTGGTGTTTGATCTATCGTTGGATGATATCGGCGATAAACATGATGAATTGGTAGGCAAAGTGAAGAAATATTTGTATAAAAAGTCGGAAGAAATAATATGTGCCGGAAGTAACGTCATTTTGGATTTGGGTTTTTGGAGTAAAAAGGAACGGGAGGAAATAACTAAATATTATGCCCAAAAAGGTATTGACTTTGAATGGCATTATATAGATATTTCCGATGAGGATTGGATGAGAAACATCGAAGAAAGAAACAACCTGGTAAGTAAAAAATTGTCAAGAAACTTCTTTGTTGATGAAGGACTTTTGAAGAAATTCAATTACATGTTTGAAAAGCCTTCAAAGCAAGAGATGGATGTATGGTATACCAATAAAAGACTATGATTGTTGACAAAGGGGAACTGAAATGATAGTGTTAAATTAGGAACTATTGTAATAGTCTTGGGAGGGCGTATGGAGAAAGTAAAACTTTTCGACAGTGAGCTTAAGCTAATGAAGCTTTTATGGAACAATGCTCCTATAACTGCCAAGGAGTTGACGGTGCTGGCCAACGAGGCCTATAAATGGAATAAGAACACAACTTACACCATTATAAAAAAGCTAGTAGATAAAAATGTCATAAAAAGGGACGAACCCAATTTTGTGTGCAGTCCGCTAATTACAGAAGAGCAGATACAGGAAATTGAAACGGAGAACCTTATCAACAAGTTGTTTAACGGCTCGAAAAAGGCTTTTTTTGCATCATTTATAAACAGGCAGAAGTTAACTTCGGAAGAGATAGAGGAGTTAAAACGGATTATTGATAAAAGTGGTGAATAATTTTGGTTGAAATGCTCGATACGGTGTTTTACTTTCTGCTAAACATGAGCATAACTGCGTCTTTTATAGGTTTATTGTTGATGGTGCTTAGACTTAACAAGAAAATTTCCACCCTTGGTTATGCCTTATGGGGGCTTGTTTTTGCACGTCTTGTTATTCCCTTTGCTTTTTCGAGTAAAATAAGTATCCTCAATTTGGCAAAGGGATGGGTGAAAAAAGTTGTTGACATACCTGTATCGAACATAGTACCGGGAGTGCCTAATGGCGATAAAATGATGTTGTCGCATACCAACTATATCGGTGCTGCAGAGAGTTACTATCCTTTTATATACAGAAATGACTTTTCTGAAAGATTTTTTAGGATAACTGCTTTTGTTTGGTTTATTGTAGCAATAACTTTATTATTGCTTGTTGCCGTTCTCTACAGTATCACTGCAAGTAAGTTGGGAAAAGTACAGTATTTCAAAGACAATATTTTCATAAGCGATTCGGTTCGAACTCCAATGGTGTTCGGCCTTTTCAAACCTAAAATAATTATACCACCCGAGCTTAAGGATAATCCAAAAGAGTTGGAATATGTGTTGTTGCATGAAAATGTTCACATAAAAAAACATGATAACCTATTGCGACTTATAGGAATCATTACGGCATGCATACATTGGTTCAACCCGTTTGTATGGGTTTTCCTGAAACTGTTTTTGGACGACATGGAACTGGTGTGCGATTTAAAAGCGGTAAAGCACTTGTCCATGGAGGAGCGGAAGGATTATGCCCGGACATTGGTGAATTTAAGCTCCGAAAATAATGTGTTTATGTCTGCTGCTTTTGGCAGGACAAATGTACGGACTAGAGTTCTTAATGTAATTAATTACAAGAGTATGACTGTTTTGGCCATTGTTATTTCGACTTTCTTTATTGCTGCAATATCTGCAGCATTAATTACAAATCCAATAAAATAAGAAAATTTATGTAAATAAACGTTATAACAAAATTATTCAAATATATTCAAATCTATACATATTGACTTTATTAGACATTATTCGTATAATAAATACAGCAGAGTTGTTCGCAAAAATGTAATCAATAACCTGCATATCAAAAAATTGCTAATCAAGACTTACTGTTCAGTATACTGCAATAGAAACTTCTGGGAAAGCAACAAGAGTATGGTAAAAAATTGTGCAGATAGTCTCATTCAATTAAAGGATTTACAAATAATTTGTCGAATAAAAATATATTACAGATAGACTCAATTTTATTTTTGCAAAAGGGTAGAAGGAGGCTTATATATTTATGCCTTTACCATATATATTTTCGCTGCTGTTTCTTTTTGCAGCCTTGATTCTTTTGTTTTACGGATTGTTTATACTATCGCTGAATACAAAGTCTTCGCTTCACATACTCTTTTTCATACTTTGTTTTTGCTTGTCGTTATGGTCCTTTGCCCTATCTATTTCCAATTCTGCACATGATTACGAGACATGTTTGTTATGGCGGAGAATATGTGCTTTTGGATGGGGAGCTTTTTTTAGTTTTTTATTGCATTTTATTATTATTCTGACGGAAAAAGACAGTATATTAAAGAAAAAGTGGATGTATATTCCCATATATTTTCCTGGAATATTGAGCGTTTTTGTTTTCGGATTATACGGTAGACTGGCCGAAAAGCAATATAACCTTATAATTACAAATACCGGTTGGGTGAATATTTCTTACAATACATTTTGGGATATATTGTTCAACTTGTATTACATAAGTTTTTCTATTATTGGAATTTTAATGCTTTTCAATTGGGCAAAGCAATCCAAGGAAAAGCATAGGAAAAAGAAAATCTATATAATTTGCCTTCTATTCTTTTTATCCCTCTTTTTAGGAACCATGACTGAATTTATCATAAATTCTATGTTTTCAATCAAGATACCTCAGATAGCCCCGTTAATTTTCCTAATTCCTATGACTGACATGCTTTATTGTGTCAAGAGATATGGATTTATGCTTAAGAAGAAAAATAATGAGGCATATGATTATTCCAGTATTTTAAACGGTGACAGCAGGGAAAAGCTATACTTGAATTTTAGCGTTGCCTTTATATTGGGAGGCTTTGTCAATGTTGGGGCAATGTACTTTACTCAAAGGGATTCCTTGAGATCGGTTCTGCATTTTAGTGCGATTATGGCATTTATAGGGATTGGACTACAGGTTGTTCAATATTCGAATTTTAAATTGAGCTTCAAGGATTTATTGTCAAATCTCATTTTGGCATTCTCAATTCCAATTCTTGTACTGAGATATTTTGAATATACTCCCATTTATGCCGGATTGGTTCCTGTGTTGTTTATCGTTACATCAATAGCATTCAGCCAAAAGAGAATCCTTATATTAAACGGTATTTCTTCTCTTTTTACCCTTCTGTGGATTTGGTATAAATCCTCTACTAAAGTGGTTGTATTTACAAGCATGGATCATGTCGTTAGAATAATTTTGGTGCTTGGAATTTTTACAATTGCTTACTATATCAACCGTATCTACAGGTTGAGAATTGTTGAAAATGAAGAGAAGTTAAATGCACAGAAATTGCTTTCACGAATATCTTCCATATTCATTAGTACCAATGAAAGTAATCTGGAAGATAGAATAAATGAGGTTTTGAAGCTGTGTGGAGAAAGCTATAAGCTGGATCGAATTTATGTATTGGTTTTTCCGAACGGACAGAAAGTAATGAAATTTTTTGAATGGTGTTCTGTAGAAAAGTTTCCAATGAGCGAAACTACTAAAGAAAAGCGGGCTTGCAAAGTTTTTGAATTGTTAAATATGAAGCATTTTCTGCAGCAAGAATGTGAATGTGTATCTTTTTTGGCTGCCACATCTGAAGAATATATGGAAAAAGAGTATACCGAGGAGAAAGAAACAATAACCACCATTATCAATCCATTGAGAAAGCAAGACTGTGTGATAGGATTGATGGGGGTTGAAAATGCCGAAAACAAAGTAAAGTTTAAGGATTATCAGAAGGAAACCTTCAAAGTTTTGGCACATTTGATTTCTGATATTATGTTGAAAGTAGATGCCGAAAAGGAAATTAATTATAGGGTCAATTACGATCCTTTAACTGGGCTGCCCAACAGGGCGATGTTTATGAATCAGGCAAGAAGTGCCATAAAGATGGCAGAACGTTCTGAAAAGCTTGTAGGTATTGCTTTTGTCGATATAGATTCCTTTAAATATGTCAATGATACATTGGGGCATGACGGTGGAGATTCCCTGCTGATGAAGATAGGGGAAAGGATATCGGGCTGCCTGCGTTTGTATGACACTGTGGCTCGCTTTGGCGGGGATGAATTTGTAATTATGATTCCGCAAGTTTCTCACGTTAAAGATATATGTGCAGTTGCAGAGAAGATTACCGACAGCTTCAAAAAACCTTTGAATGTGGGTAATCAAGAATTTTTTATTACTCTCAGCATGGGCGTTTCCGTGTATCCGATAGATGGAGTTGAAGTGGAAGACCTTGTTAAGAGTGCTGCTGCGGCAATGTACATTTCAAAAGAAAACGGAAAGAATAAATATACCATGTGTTCTTCCTATTTGCAGAAGGAAATTGAAGCAAATGCAAATCTTACAAACAGTTTGCATCTTGCTATACAAAGAAAAGAATTCATTTTAAACTATCAACCCCAAGTAAATGCAATAACCGGTGAAATAGTGGGAGTTGAGGCATTAATTAGATGGAATCATCCGCAAAACGGATTGGTATCTCCGGGTGTGTTTATTCCATTGGCTGAAAAAAACGGATTAATAAATCATATAGGGCAGTGGGTGCTCCAAGAGGCATGTGAACAAAGTACCAAATGGCGAAGGATGGGGCTCAAACCGATTAAGATGGCTGTAAACCTGTCCTTGGGTCAGTTTTTAAATCCAAATCTGGTTGAAATTGTGGAAAACATAATTAATAAGACGCAAATGGATCCGACCTATCTCGAACTGGAAATTACTGAAAGTATTGCCACCTATGATGCCGATTATATAATTGGCACACTAAACAGACTAAAAGCCTTGGGATTAACCATATCCATCGATGATTTCGGTACGGAATATTCCTCATTAAGCAGGTTGAAAATTATGCCTGTTGACAAGATAAAAATTGATATGAGGTTTACACAAGGGATATTCAACGGAACTAAAGATGAAAGCATTATCAAGGTAATGCTGCAATTGGGTAGAACCTTCGGTCTGAAAGTATTGGCAGAAGGTGTGGAAAATGAAAGGCAGTTGAACTTCCTTAAAGAGAATCTTTGCGATGAGATTCAAGGTTTCTATTTCTACAAACCGATGCCGGCAGAAGAATTGGAGAAGATTTTAAGAAAAGGTTAGGCTTATTTAAGGTAAATTATTCCGATTCCACAGTGTGCACGCGGTTTTAATCAATGTGGGCATTTTAGCATTCAAAGCCATCAATTTAAGGTGGCTTTTTTGTATTTTTTATGAAAATTTATTCTTCTTTTTTTAGAATAATATGTTAAAATTATAATGCTATAAATTGAAAATTTTACTTGATATAGATGAAAGCAAATATTAGGGGATTTTTTAGTTGAAGTGGGGTGTTGAAAATGCCTTTTCCTGAAAGCAAATATGCTTATTCCAAAAGAAAACGTATTCCTAAGGTTAATGACCCGAAGAGAGAAAATAAGAATTCCGATATAATGAAAGATGCGTTTAGCAACGGTTCAGATATATCCACCGATAAAGTTCCGACAGAAAAATGTAAATATGGCGGAGACCCTGTCAATGTTGCCACAGGAAGCTTTTATATTGAGGCAACCGACCTTTTGATTGAAGACCGAGGTATTGATTTGTGTATAAAAAGAAGGTACAACTCTTTAGAGGAAAACGTCGGAGTAATGGGAAAGGGCTGGACCTTTGAATATGACAGTCATCTAAATATAGACAACGACAATATTACTCTAATCTATCCCGACGGACATAAGAAAGAATTTAAGAAGACCGGTTCCATATGGAAAAATCAAAACGACGAAAGCGAAGCCGAAATCTTGGAAGAGGATATTGCCACCGGAGGATATATCCTTAAGTCAAAGGACCTAAGCTATCGCTATGACAAT
>Ga0134093_1001692_pt1 | contig 19998 bp, 18 predicted proteins | sample 4_1taG_FD_94452 | JGI IMG/M metagenome (GOLD analysis project Ga0134093, IMG submission 94452) | Switchgrass degrading microbial communities from high solid loading bioreactors in New Hampshire, USA - 4_13_20_68_A1 metaG | ecosystem: Engineered > Bioreactor > Semi-continuous > Anaerobic >...
GCAGGGCTGGCTGAGATGGTTCCCCGAAAAAAGGCCGGTACGGAAGTGCTTTTCAACGAAGAAATATTTAACCCGTACGGCAAAAACGGTTCAAACGAGATAGATAGATTGATAGATATATATGATCTATCTATCTATCTAGAAAATACTAATGAAGAAAAAATCGAAGAAAGAAAACGCATCCCGCTGTCGGAAATCGGGAAATACGTTTTGCTGGTCAGCCTTCATCTGGCAGGCTTTCCTTTAAGCGCGGTTACCGGAAGCCTGCTTGAAGCCGTCAGAAACAAAGACGCAGAAATAGTCACGGCGTTCTGGATATACGCCAAATCAAGCTCGGACAAAATCAAATCTCCGGGAGCATATCTGATAAAGGTCCTGAATAACAACGATACGGGAAGCCTTTCCGGAGAGATCATGGAAAAAGCAAAGATATGCGTGAAAGCGGCGCAGACGATCGTACACGAAAACTACGACGAGCCGGAACTCGGATTCCTGAAAGGTCTTGCGCAAAGGCTGTCGCTGACCGATGCATACTACGATGACAGGGCATCCCTTACGACGAAACTTAAAACGGCCGGAAGGAAGCTGATCGACGAGTGCGAAAAACTGCTAAAGAAGCTGCCGAAATAAACCGAAATTTCGCGCTTTTGCTCACCAAACGACTTCCACCGGATATTGAGAGATTTGAGAATCAGCCGTCAGAATGGGCAGCCCTTCCAACTGAGCTTGAGAGATGAGCAAGCGATCAAAAGGGTCCCGATGATAATCGGGAAGGGTATAAACATGCAGGGCATGGCTTAAAAGTATGGGCAGGTTTTCAATGGCGTTAAGGGCCACTTGTTCAGGAATAAAATGCTCAAGATCATCAGAAACCTTTAGTTTGCCAAGTTTGGCTTTGATGGCAATTTCCCAACCGCTGGCAGCGCTCAAGAACAATTGGTTTTTGCCATCGCCCATAATTTCGCGAGCCTTTTCGGACAACCTTGGATCGTCCGTGATCCACCACAAAAACGCGTGGGTATCTAACAGCAGTCGCATTTTTCGAAATCCTTAAGGATATCTTCGGGAAGCGGCGCATCAAAGTCGTTAGCGACAACTAGCTTTTCCTTTGCGCTTCCGGGAATACGCTGTGCTGTCTGTTTTTCTATCGGCACCAGTCGGGCGACAGGTTTGCCAGCCTTTGCGATGATGACTTCTTCGCCTTCTTCTACCCGAGCTAAGAGCTTGGAAAGGTTGGTTTTGGCTTCATGAACATTTACCTTGAGCAGCATCAAGATTCACCCCTTTTGTTAGAAGTATAGACTAAGTCATGGACTAAGTCAACTTCATATGGAAGGAGATGATAAAAATGGCAAGTTGCACCGTGCGTATTGACTCTTCGACTTATAAGGTCCTACAAAACCTTTCTGCCCAAACAGGACGCAAGACGCAGGAGATTTTGAGTGAAGCTGTCGAACTGTATCGTCGTCAACTTTTTCTGAAGAAGACAAATGACGCCTTCGCTAAATTGAAGACAGACTCACAGGCATGGAAAGAAGAGAAGGAAGAAAGAGCTGTCTGGGATACCGCCCTTCTTGACGGACTGAAGGACGATACCAATTGACAAATGTGAAAAAATGCTGGACAAGCTGCCAAAAAAGTAGAATTGAATCCAGAAGACGGGTCGATAGTAGCTTGAAGAAAGTAATTTAAGTCGTTTTGAATTGTTAGCTAGGATAGGTGCTTTGTCCTTAGGCCCGGCCTACGCTAACGGCATTGATGTAGGCAGACAAAACTTTAAAATTTAAATTAAAAGAGAAAGGCCGCTTGAAATGGAAGTTATAAATGGCGTGAAGTGTATACAACTTTAGTAGGGGGTGAATTAATAATGCACGATTTATACGATAATAACCTTAAGATGCTTTATAAAAATAGATTTAAGATCAGTGCTAATCTACTGCTTGTTATAATGGCAGTTTTATTTGCTATTATAATAGCGGAACCAGCTCATGCACAAAATTACATTTATTATTATAGGCTCAAGAAAGAGTTTATCGGAGAAATTGCTGATAATCTTTTAATTGGAATTATTCCCAGCTTAGTATTATATAGTGATCTTACGCTTGGAGCGCTAAACGTTTTGGTCGGAATTGTGCCTGCATTAATCGCAAACAGAAAGGGTCGCAGTTTTATTAAGTGGTGGATATACGGGGCGCTTGTTTTTATAGTTGCCCTTATACATGCCTTGGTTGTTAAGCCCGACATCGAGAGCATAAATCGAAAAAAGGCAAAAGAAGGGTTTAGAAAATGCCCTTTCTGTGCCGAGTGGATACGAAACGAAGCCAAAGTTTGCCGTTATTGCAACAGGGAAATTCAGCCCCCTAAGGAATAAAAACAGCAGATTGTATTTATGTTTATGTGTTGTAATTCAGCACTCTGTGTACTTATATTGTCTAAACTATTAATATATCGCATACATATTCATGCGGGGAACTTCAAAGACCAAAGTAAACCCCGAAGAGCTTGGAAGCTACGGTTTTATGTCGTGGGTAAGGTTAACTAATCTGTGATCGAAAGCCCGAAGATAAATAAAAATTCAAACATAACTTTTTGATTAGCTATAGTTTTGGTATAATACATCTCTATTTAAGAAATTTTTCTTCAAAAGCTTTAATAAAGTTACGTTTAGTTGCTTCATTGTAGAAAGGCATGCCAATTAGTTTATAATTTTTGTTTTTTTCAATTATCTCACATTTTTCTTCTATCTCTTTTAAAAATTTTTCCTTCCATTGGTCTGTTTCAAGTAAATGTGTCCCTTTGGCTTCTACAAACACCTGATATTGGAGCCATTCATCGTTTCCACTTTCTTTTAAAAATAATACAAAATCAGGCTCTATAGCACGCCCGTCAGAGAAGTTGTATATCTTAAATAAATTCGCATTCCTTATCAAAAAGACATCTATATACCTTTCCTTTAGTTTATTTATAATTCCGTAAAGAAATCGAATAAAATACTTCTCTTCAGAAGTTCCATAGTTTTCGTCGTAGACATACCAATCTTCCTTAGATAAATCTAATCTCAACTCAACATTTCTCGGATCGCTTATTGGGTGACCTATTTCCTGATCTGAGTTATCTCCTATATTTATGTTTAATACTTTGTCCGTGACAATATCTTTAATGCTATAAGGCACAAATAAGTGTGACCCTTTATATTCAACGTACTCTGATTTAATGTATAACTCTAACTGTTTTAGAATGGTAAGACATATCTCTAATTTATCGTCCGGGGTCAGCTCCTGAAACCTTTTTTCAGAAGTTATTATGTCAACTCTCGTTCCTTTGAAGTGCTCGATGAATAAATTTAATGAGTCTAGTTTTGGGAAATACTTCTTAAGGTTGTTGAACCTATAGAAATCGTTTTTAGCGATAGCTTTCCTTATTACAGCTTCACTAAAGTGCTCAAGTTTGATTGATTGTGTCTTTATTTGTTGGTTTTGAAGGCCACCGTTTTCAAAAAGCATATCTTCCTGTACTTCGCCAGTTTTTAATTTAACTGGGCCATAGGTCTTGGTTTGTGCAATTTCGCTGATGCTTTCAATTTTTAATCCATCAGTCTTTTCTCTTTGGTTTATGAAAATAAACCCGTTTTTCCAAAAGTTAGTTTTTTTGATATCTTCTTTAACTTTCAAAAATAATGTTTTAGGCTCCTGCGGCGGCATTATTCCACTTTCTCTAAGGGCAGCTTTTAACTCAGCTATATACTTTGGAACATAAGAGCTGTGATAATATAATTCTTCCAAAATTTTCATTTCGTTTTCTGGATCCTGATCGAATTTTCTCCTGAATTTGTCATCCCCTTCATTTACAGTAAATGGGAAGTATCTTGCACCCCGCCCTATAAGTTGAACTTCTGAAATAGTGGTATTACCTGGGACGTATCTGCCGTCTTTGGTCCACTGTCCATCTCTAGTTTCATAAAGCCTTACAATGTCAAATAAATTTAAAGTGTCCCAACCTTCATTTAGCATGTTGACGGCAAAAATAACCCTAATCTCGTTGTTCTCGTCTTCCAAGGAGTTTAGTTTCACCTGTTTTTCTTCATCAATATTCTCGGAGTCTAATACCATGCATTTTTCTTCGGAAAAGTCTTCTTTTAATTCAACTGCTAAATTTTCATCTGCTATCCCTTCTTTATTGAAATAACTGAAAGCCCTTTCTAAGGCAGTCCCAGTGGACTTTTGTCTGATATTATCGATGTCCTTTGCTGTTAGGTTTTTGATTTTTTCGTGGAATAGGCTCGCGTTTTCGGTGGATTCTTTGATGGTTTTAGACTTGAAAAGCACCACTGGTTTTAAGTAAATACGGTTTTTCTCCGCTATTTTTCTTCTATATTGACTTAAAATTGCAGCAAATATCATCCTGTCTATTTTTTCTATATCAGCGTCTAAAACTTTCACTTCTTTAGAATAGCCGTCCTGCCTAAATTCCTTAAGGCTATACTCATAAATTAGTTTATTTTTATACTTCTTCCAAATTTCAGGATTATTTAAGTCAACTGTAGCTGTGTACTCAAGCATGATGTTGTCGGGGTTGGAATTAAATATTCTCACAACAGTGCCTTCCCAAGTATTTTTTGCTTGAGCTTCCGTTGTGCTTAGCTTGTTTTTAGTCCAAGCGTTGATGTGATGGGCTTCGTCGGAGATAATGACAAATTTTTTATCGGCAAAATCTTCAAATGTCACTGCATTTTCTTTTGGGGTGTTCATGTCAGAATGCAGTTTTTGAATCGTTGTGAATATGATGTTTATGTCTTCATCGTTTGATTCACTGAAGTTTTTGACTTCCCTGACTTTGGTTTCTTTATCATTGAACATAATTCTTTTATTAAATAAATACTTTGAAGAAAAAGGGTTTAGAAAATTATCCCTTGTTTTTTCGATGATGTTCGTGCTGTTAACGAAAAATAAGAAGTCACGGTATCCATGTTTATAATAAAGATAAAGGATGCTTACAGCCATGAGTAAAGTCTTTCCTGAACCAGTTGCCATGTTAAAAAGTAATTGCGAAGGTTTTATTTTAGAATTATCTTCTTCAAGATAAAATATCAGCCTTTTAATAGCTTCTCTTTGGTATTCTCTTAATTTAAAATTAGAGTTTAAGTTGTCTTCAACATATTCGGGCACGTTTTTAATTAATTTAGTTATGAAGCCCTTTCTTGAAAGGGAGTCATACTCTTGTTTTAATGTGAGATCTGCAGTCATATTAGTATCCTGCTTCCATATAAAGTTTCCTATTAAGCTCAATATCTTCTTTGCTCACTTCGTACTGACTGTCTTCTATTTCACTGTAGTTGACATAAAGGTCGTTTTTATCAAGGAGCTCTATCAAAAGCTTCCTTTGATCTTCAAAGGACAAGTCTTTGAATTCTTCTGCATTTTTATCGATGTCTTTTGGATCAATTTTATAGCTTAAAAACGCCTGTCTTTTCATCGCTTCCCATAGTTTGAGAAGTTCTTCTGTCGTTTTTGCATCTTGTATGTCTTTGATAAATTTTTCGTTGAGCTCCATTAATTCACAATAAACAAAATCACCGCCACCCTGCCAGTTAACTTCCTTTGAAATACCTGTTTGATCGCCATCAATTACGTTTCTTAATCTTACAACTGCACTGTTTTCTCCATAATCTAATTGTTCAATACCAATATATTGCCGCCCCATTTTATGAGCCACAGCACAAGTTGTGCCCGAGCCAAGATGATAGTCTAAAACTATATCATTTTTGTCTGTTGCCATATCCATGATCTTTTTGAGCAGTTTTTCCGGCTTCTTACCTGCTTTAAGTTCGACGCCCCCTTCTTTGGCAATCCCCTGATGTAAATTTTCCGTCCATAAATTATTATTTTTAACTAGTTTTGAGACGCTTTTTTCTACGTCATTTTTAATCGCGCTATCTTTTAACCATACGATTAATGCTCCATTTAGAAAATAGTATCGATAGGTTTCACCTGCGCGTCTTCCTTTAGTTGGTTGGTATTCAACAGAAACTAAACCATTTTTAGGTATATATGGCATTATTCTCTTTAATAAGCCACCTTGTGGGTTAGTAGTTCTAAATATTTTATCAAAGTAACTATAATAACTCTCTATACTTTTCTCATCTTTGCTTAATTGTTTAATTTCAAAATCTTTATATTCGTAAATCTTGATATTTTTAACTTTACCACCGGCGATACTACCTATATATTTTTCAGACTCTAAATTTACTAATACATTATTATATTGTTTCATCACATTACAATCAATTTCTGTTTTTATAAAAGGTAGGTTATTCTTAGCTTCTGCCCTTCTTTTAGCATATATTAATATATATTCACAAATGTCAAATATATAGCTTTCTTGACCGACTCCACCACTGGCTTTGGCTTTTAAAGTAACCATATTTAGGAAATTGTTGCGGTCATATATTTCATCCATTAGTATCTTTAGATACGCCAGTTCTCTGTTGTCTATTTGTACGAAAATAACTCCATCATCTCTAAGTAACTCTCTTGCAATTTCCAGCCTGTTTTTCATAAATGTAAGCCAAGTAGAGTGGTTAAAATTGTCGTTGTACTTAAACTCGTCGGTGCCTGTGTTGTAGGGTGGGTCTATGTAAATTAGCTTTACCTTTCCAGCCAACCTTTTCTTTAGGGAGTGTAAAACCAAAAGGTTGTTTCCCTTGATGATTAAATTATCTGTTTGCTTTATCTCTTGAACGGGATGTTCTCCATCCTTGTCTATTCTTTTAAAGTTGGTGAATACCTTTGGTTCCAACAATCTATCGATCTCATCCGGTGCCAGTATTTCGTTATGAAATATCTCCTTTCGCTTTTCATTAGGGTCTTCTTGCCCACCTTCGAGTATGCAGTCTTTGTACGGCCACGATAAAACCACTTCTTTGCTTTGGGCAATGTAGTTCCCGTCAGCAGTCAGACCTATTTTGTTTTTAAAAGCCGTGTACGAATCAGGCAAGAATTCCTTGTTGTTGACAAACTTCATGAACTTTTCTCTATCAAAAATAAGTGCTTCATCAACCTTGGTAAAGAAATGGTCTTTGATTCTTTTGTTACCTAGTAGGAGTTTGATAAGGTCTTTGTCGTTCTTTAGTGCCAATTCTACAATTTTGTTTTTTAAGAGTTTTCCTTCGGATACCAACCTTTTGTCTTCGCTCAACAATAATTGCAATTCTTCCAAAAGCGTCATTTTTTAGCCCCTTTTCTTTATCTTTACCAGAACTCGAAAGCTTTCTGTTGGCTTATTATTAACAGCCCTGACAGATTTTTATGGGCTGTTTGCCTTTCTCTTTTAGTGCCAGAGTTGCAAATTCAGGCAAGCATTTACAATAGCCTTAACTTCAGGCTTGACTTGATACGAACTAACAGTAGGGTGCTGACAAAGTCCCCATCTCTTCCGTTTCTGAGCCGGCTATAAAATTCGTTGTCCCATAGTTTCGGAGCCACAATTAAATTTTTGTCTGTAGTTAGATTATACCGAAGTGAGTCATGAGTAGCCAAAAATATTTCGTTGGGTTCCTGTTCGATTATATCTCCGAACTTGTTCAGATTTCCGATCGCACTTTTTATTGTCTGCAATGCATCCACCCTGCTGTTATCTCCAGTAATATCGCTATATTGTGTTTATAAATTTTCCTGCCTTAAAGATCATAGCAAAACCGCAACGGAGCATAAGCAGGTATCAGCATGTTTACCATTATCTTTCCTTCAGGTCCTTTACTGCTTTGGTTAATTTACATATTTGTTCAGGTAACTTCTGCAATTCATACATCGTCCTAGGTTCTTCGGTGTCGTAAAGCAATCCGAAGCGAAGGTTTGTTATATCTATCAGAAATGGAATCCTATGTTCTTGTCCCCGGGAATCCTTGAAGTTTACATACCCCTTCCACTCACTCCCTTCAGCTTTAGCTTGTTTGGCAATATCCCAAGGTGACCCCAATGCCTGGGATATGCTGTCATATGGCAAGAGTACCGCTATGGCGTTGTCTTTCCCGCTTGCCAGCAAGGGTTTATCGTTGTTAGGCAGGGTTATTTTTGGAATAGAAGCACTGGTCCATTCTAAATAAATACCATGGGCGGCAGTTCCACCGACATTTTTGATCCTGAGCTGAGCCAATTCGTATCTGCTGATGGTATCAATATAAGGGTAGGGATATGGTTTTAATCTTTCTTCGGTCAATTCCGCCGAGCGCATCGCTACAAAAGCTGAAATGACCGCCGTAATCACTGCAGCAGAGCCGGCAAATACATTAACAAACCCGATATCTTTTTCAACAAAGGCTTTCCAAACTGCCCAAAAAGCTACTATCCCAGCAGCAACAGCCAGTATATACGATACAACCCTTAAAACTCTAAATCTTGACATTGCTGTCCCCTTTCTCACAGACCGCTAAAGTGGTTTGGTAATTAGGCAATCTTACATGCTGCCGATGTAAAGTTTATCAAAACGCACAGCTTTCTGTATAAACGATAGCCTTATTTTATCCTGTTTTCTTGTACAAAATTGGCTTATACGCTGTTTTAAATGCAAGTAAAGAGACATCTCTTGCCGTCATGGAGTGGACTTTACACTAAATACACCGGGTTTAAAAGTGGGCATTCCGTGAGCTTTCTCCCCTTTGTGTATATATTTCAGAAATTAGAAGATAATTTCACTCCACTTATCATCTTCTACTTCTTTTATAATATCTAACTTGATTTGTAATAGTTCTTTTAATTCTTTTACAGCTTCATCTATTATGGATTTATCATACATATGAGCAGATATTTTGTATTTGTTCATGTCGAGCAAGATATCCAAGTCAAAGTACGGTTTTAATTTTTGATAATCATCGTCATTTACATAGATTTTAGCCCCGCCGTCGCATGTGTATATAAATAGCGGTTTTATTCTCATCTGTTCAGCTATTTTCATTATTGCATGGAGCCATAAATCATTGTAAGAAGACAAAAAAATCTTACTGCTAACCTGCCCGCTCTTCTCCTTGAAATAATGTTCCCACCAGTTTACGGCTGCAGAGCTTTCTGCGTCTATGCTTGAGTACTTGTTTAGGTCTACCTTAATGCTCACTTTTTGAAAAGGTCCCGCACGATCCGACATCGCTGTGATTATGTTTGTATGCCTATTTGTCCGGTATATCCTTATTCCTTCTGCAGTCTCAAACGAACGGGGCAAACTGCCTTTAGGTTTTCCAGGTAACTTGCCGATAGGCATGACGTTTGCGGGCAGCCCGGCGTAGCGCACCTTCTTGTACCAGGGCAACAGCTCCAAGCATTTGTTGATAATGGTGTCGATCCTTGATTCAACCGGGACTAGTGGTAAGGTGGTCACGAAGTTTCCATCCCTTCCGCCTTCAAGCTGATTGTATACTTCAGTATACAATAAATTTAATGCTATAATTAAACCTTCATCCACATTTAACATATGCTTTGACAGTTTATAGACAACGAAAAATATCTCATCGGAATCCTGTTCCGTTATATCTCCGCTGCTGTGCAGTTTTTTCGTCAGGCTCGTTATCTTTTGGGCTGCATTCATGACTGTCATCTCCACAGGTTGCCGTTAAGGTACTAGTTTATTTTATCATTTACCTTGTACGACTCCTTCTTCCAGTATCTCGATCTGCCTTTGTTTGGGCAGGACCTTCACCGTGACGTCCTTCTTCTCGTCGTCGCGGGCCATCTTGACTAAGACCCCCTTAAACGCCCCGGGCACTTCTGTCAAACCCGGCTGTCCGACTACCACGGGCTTGACATCTGTAATCTGTACGTGCAGGTTCGTTCGTGCCCGATACTACATGTTCGTTTAAAGTTGCCGCCTTTACAATGGTGAGCTCGACATTTGCGGTCTTTCCAAGCTTGAAGTCATATTGGTCATATTTATCCCGGTCCCGACATTAAGCAGCGGGTAATTGACACATTTCTGTTTACAAAACAGTTACAAACATGTACACTTTGTGTAGAATTAGGATAGGAGATGATAGAAATGGCAAGCAGCACCGTGCGCATCGACTCTTCGACCCACAAGGTCCTGCAAAACCTTTCGGCCCAAACGGGGCGCAAGATGCAGGAGATCATGAGCGAAGCGGTTGAACTGTATCGCCGCCAACTTTTTCTGGAAAAAGTTAACGCTGCTTTCGCCGCTCTGAAAACAGACCCGCAGGCATGGAAAGAAGAGCAGGAAGAAAGAGCTGCCTGGGATGCTGCCCTTCTTGACGGGCTGAAGGACGATTAGGCCATGGCAGAACCATCCCGCGGAGAGATATGGCTGGCGGACTTAGACCCGACTCGCGGTCACGAACAGGCGGGCAGGCGACCTGCTCTTGTTATTTCAGTGGACGGCTTCAATCACGGACCCGCCGAACTCGTGATCATAATTCCCATTACCACGAAAGACAAAGGCATTCCGTCTCACGTCAACATTTGCCCGCCTGAAGGCGGTTTAAACGAGCCAAGCTTTATCAAATGCGAAGACATCCGCTCCGTTGCAAAAGAAAGGCTTACAAGATGCCTTGGAAGGGTAAAAGAAGAAACGCTGGCGGAAGTGGAAGACAGGTTGCGCATTCTCCTTGGGTTATGAATCAAACACGGGCAGACATAATCGGCTTTTTCTTTCAAGCGGGCAATGAAGACACCAAAAGCTCGGGCATTTATAATTTTACAGGTCCAGCATTCTGTACACCCGGTCAAGGTCGTCCTGCGAAAGGCCGATATAGCGTCTCGTGACTGCCGGGTGGCTGTGGTTCAGCATTTCCTGAATGATATAAATGTCCGTCCCGCTCTTGTACGCCTGATAGCCGAACGTCTTTCTCATTGAGTGCGTGCCGATATGCTCCTGTATGCCGGCCTTTTCCGCCGCCTTGTGAAGTATCAGCCAGACCTGCGAGCGCGAGAGACTGCCGCCGCCCTTGCGCGAAGGAAACAGAAAGCTGTCCTGCCCGAGCTTTGTCGAAGCCAGATATTCCTTGAGCGCCTTCTTCACGGTTTCCGACAGCGGGAAACTCTTCCGCTTTCCGGTCTTCTGCTCGCGCAGTTCGATCCTGTCCTTCAGCTTCTTACCGTCGTATACGTCGGACACCTTCAGCCGCACGATATCGCCTACGCGCAGGCCGGAATTGATCCCCAGCACGAACAGGCACCAGTCGCGCAGGCTCCTTTCCTTCAGCACCGCCTTCATGAGTTCCAGCTTCTTTCTGTCCCGGATTGGCTCGACCAAGTTCATTCCTTTTCTCCTTTCGGAATAAGACATATTTATGATGTTATATCACAAATCGCGTATATAAACCGGTCTTTCGACAACTTTTCTCTGTCCGACCGCCGGCGAAGCTTTGCAAACACGGTATTTTTGGCACTTCTCGAAATCAAGCACAATTTTCATTTTGCCATATTCGCAGAGCACCGGAAGGACCCACACAAGCCCCGAAAAGAAAGGACAAAGTACGACCTGTTGGGTCTCGTCTTTTTGCAAGTTTTTGCACCATGTCGCAAGAATACGATAACCGTCGGACTTTTTGGCACTTTCAGCCTGAAAACCGAAGAATCCGCTTGCCAACTGTGTTTTCGGCACTTCCACTCCCGCCTTTCTTCAAGAATTTGACCCAGAAGGCCCCTATCTTTTGCCGGGACGTATGGATATACCACCCCCGCACAAACAAGGGCATTCTAGGGCATTTCCCGTGCAAGGCCCGAGACATTTCGGCAGAAATCCATTCCCTTTCGCAAATACCTTCCGCCCCGCCTTTCGTCCTTTCCTGTCCTTCGCCATTCCTGATCCCGACATTCCGGGATTGTTCACCTACGAAGCGCCTTCTTCGAAGCCGCACGTAGGCCAAAGTGGCGCTGCCCCTTTGGAAACCCCGAAAAAGGATCGAATTGCCCCCTTGTCCTTCGCATGCCAGCACGAAACCACTCCCGGACAAGCCGGAAGCGCTTTCGTGCTGTCTCCTTGCAGGTTCTCGTGCTGCGCATGCCCCGTCTACTCCCGCATGTATTCGGCTTCAAGGTTTCCGTAAAATGCGTCGAGCAGAAGGTCAATCGTCGGGCTGTCGAAGTGTGCCTTGTTGAGCGCCTTCTCCACGACTTCCTTCGTCCTGTCGCTCGCCGTCTCAAGCACGTCGCTCAGCCTGCTTCCGAACTTCACGATATCGCTCGTCATTTCCGCCAGCCTATCTTTCAATCTTGCGTTTTCCGCCCGAAGTTTTTCTGGTTCTTCGGCCTTCTCCTTCCGCTCGGCCAGCACCTTGTTATACATTTCCAGCGCCTTCAGCGTGGCGTCAAGCTCAGCCTTCTTTTCCGACAGAGTCCTTTCCGCTTCGGCGATCTCTTTCTCGTGCCCGGCAATCCTGTTCTCGTAGGTCGAAATACGCTTCTCAAGCTTTTCTGCCTTCTCGCTTTCGGCCTGTCCCTTTTCGATCAGCACGGCAAGCTCCTTCTTCGCCTTCTCAAGAAGGGCCTGTGCCTTCTCGTTCTTCTTCTGCCGCTCGGCCAGCTCACGTTCAAGCTCTTCGATCTCGCGATAAAAGGCGTCTCTCTCCCGGCTTTTTCGGGCGATATCTTCTTCAAGCTCTTTGAGTTCCTTTTTCCTGAGTTCGATTTCTCTCGGCAGGCTGTCGTGAAGCTCCCGGACGGTCTTGTGCAGGTAGTTCCAGACCGGCTCTCCGGCAGCAACCCGCTGTTCTTTCGGAATGCCCCGCGTGATCGGAAGGCCGAAATCCCGACAGACTCCCCCGGCAATGTCCTGAAAGCGCTTCAGGTCTGGCCGCTTCAGGCTGACTGATCTGCCGGTGGCGTCAAACTTATACATTGTGAAGTGTGCGTGCGGTGCCTGCTCGTCCCGGTGTATGTAAAGCGAGATCAGCGGCAGGCCGGCTTCCTTCGAGATACGATCGGCGATCTCGCGGTAAAGTTCCTTCTGCTTTTCTTTGTCCAGACTTCCTATGACTTTCTGTGCTTCCGTTCCCCACGTAATGACACCGCGGTAGGCCACGGCGGCGTCGTCCTTGATCCGGTAGCGCTTTCCCGGCGTCTTTTCCCTAAGCTCCCGTGCGGTCTGCAGCAGTTCCTTTCCCGAAAGCTTCTTGTCGAGCACGGCTTCGTTCTCGCCGGAAAGCTCCCGGTTGATATACTTCGGCAGCGTCTTTCGTTCTCTCCGGTCGTGCCGCATTTGGAAGTCGTATTTCTTCACGTTCACGTACTCGATTCTCACGCTGACTGTCAGGCTCATGCCCTACCACCCCCATAGCGCTCACCCCCTTTCTTTCGTGATTTTGGTCAGACTAACTTGATTAGATACGGCTAAAACGGGCTTAGTAGGTGAATTCGTGATTGACGCCGATATTTGTTATTCTTTTCGCTTTCTGTCACGGCCGTGACAATTTCTGTCACGCGACCCCTTCACGCAAAATTTGCAAAATCCCGCACTTCCGTGACAATACTGTTGAATGAAGTAAACTACCAATATTTGTTATTCCTTTCACCTTCTGTCACATTTGTGACAATTTCTGTCACACGACCTTTTCAGGTGGGCTCCGCAAAATCCCGCACTTTTGTGACAATACTGTTAAATAAGTGAATTCGTGATTGAAGACGGGCAACAAAAGGTGAAAATTTTTCGCCTTTTGTTGCCCGTCTTCAATGGCATTCTCCCCACGAACGCCCCACCTTCACTTCCGCTTCCACGGGAACGGGATCCATGAACATGTTGCCCGCCCGGACCATGATATCGTTCAACACTTCTTTCGCATGTTCCGCTTCTTCTTCCGGGACTTCGATCAGTATTTCGTCGTGGACGGGAAGAAGTAGCCGGTAGTCTGTTTCGTTATACAGAAGTGCCAAAGCTGCCTTGAGCATGTCGACGCCCGTGCCCTGATCCGGGTGATTTACGGCCGTCGTGAACTGGATTCTGCCGTCGTCTTCCTTCCTGACTATCCTGACCCGTCCCGACAAGCTGCGGACGTACATAGCGGGTTGCGGGCCTTCGGGAAAGTAGTATGTCCGCTCGGGTATGTTGCTGATGCGCCTGTGATAGCGATCCTTTATGGACGAATAGGTCTCGAAGAACACCTGTCGGGCCTTCTCGGCTTCTTCAAACGTCATGCTCGTGCCAAAGTTGTTGCGGGCATACTCCTGAAGTCTTTCCGTTCCCATACCGTATATCAACCCGAAGTTTACTGCCTTTGCCATATTCCGTTCCGCGCTCGTGATCTGGTCGGGTGCTTTTCCGGATATCTTCGACGCCGTGAGTCGGTGCAGGTCAATACCGTTGGTAAAGGCTTCGATCATTGTCCGGTCGCCAGAAAGCTTCGCCATGATCCTGAGTTCTATTGCGCTCCAGTCCCCGCCGACCAGCAGGTGTCCGTCGGAAGGAATGAACAATTTGCGAAATTCTTTGTCTCTCGGTATCTGCTGAAGGTTTGGGTTGGAGCAGGTAAAGCGTCCCGTCGACGCGCCAAGCTGGAACAACTCTGCGTAAATGCGCCCGTCGTGCTTTGCAAACTCCAAGCAGCTCTCCAGTAGGTCGCGGCTTTTCTTTATCCCACGATACTCGAGTATCCGGCGGGCCATGTCGTGATCTATCGTCTTCAGCGTGGCTTCCTGCGTGTTTGGAAGTTTAATACCCTGCTCGGCAAAGTAATTCAGAATCTGCGAAGCGCTTAACGGGTTGAGTTCCGTTATATTCGGTAGGACAAGACGGTCAAGCAGCCGCCGTGCACCTTCCGTGTCGAAGCGAAAGCCGTTAAGCTCCATTTCCGCCGTGGCGGGGACACAATCGAACTCAAGTTTTGCGGCTGTCATAAGCTTGTTCTTTTCCAGCAGGTCTTTCTGCCTTTCGTATAGCTTCAGCGGGATTTGAACGTCATTGATGCAGTATTTTATATGGTGTTTCGTCAGCGGCCTGCTCCAGTCGCACGTCTGGAGTGTCTTGTCCATGGTAATGCTGAGATATCGTTTGGCGACTTCTTCCAGCGTAAAGTAGGACTTAAACTTTTTTGCGTCTCTTCTTCTCCCGCACTCGATAAGCTGTGCTGCGATCATGGTGTCAAAGACGTTCAGTTTCAGCCGCCGGCCGAGCGCACCGAACAGGAAGGCGATATCGAAGGCAAGCTTGTGTCCGATTATCAGCTTCGGAAGCGACACGACAGTGCGGAGTAGGTCTTCGGGCGGATTCTGCACGATCCAGTAGTCGTCCTTAGTTGCCACCGAAAGCACGCAAATTCGGTCTTTGCGAGGATTGAGTCCGGTCGTTTCGAGATCGAGTGCAATTTCCTGATCCGTAATGCAGCCTTCGATTTCCTCGATCGGACGGGTGCAGGCGGGTATATAGCTCGTGTCGCCGACGTTCGGCCAGCAGGTGTTGGCTTTCGCCGAAACAGGAATTTCTGTGTTTTGCGGGATCAGTTTTTGTTCTTTCACTGGTTCGCAAACAGCGACAGCGGTATTTTTATCTTGAGTGCACGCTGCGGTCAACACGGGAAGAACCTTAGAGACAACTGGGTTTTCGACACCGCCTTCAACGTCTCCCGAAATTTGCGTGGCGGTCGGAGTGACTGTGAGTGACTCTCGTATAGTGTCTTTTGTAATTATATCTGATGTTGTAGAAAAGGCACTATTCGAGAGTAACTCTCGGTCACTATTTCTCAGGGTATACCCCACCCAATACCTTACACCGCCGGTTCCGCGCTTCTTTTCAAAGCCATGTCCCGAGAGTCTTGTTTCAAAGTGTCTCTTTGTTAGCGGGGTGTAGCCCTGTAAATCACACCATTCAACGTATGCTTCATACATTCTCTTCATGGTTACGGTACCATCGGGGTCTTTCTTGCAGCAGTCTCCTATGAACTCTATGACGGTGTCCTGCTCCGACTGGTACTCCTGCGTGGCCGCCGACACTTCTTCCGCTACCCAATGTTGGTTGCTTTTCCAGTCTTCAAGCCCATCCAACAGCCAGCGCAGGATAGCGGGAGCTTCTTCCAGCAGTCGTTTCACTATCATGTCCTGTGGCTCCTGCTCGTTAAACGGCCTGATAACCGTCCACGGGATAAGTCGAAGACGCCGCCAGATACCTAAATCATTTCCGATAACGGTCGGCTTCTGGTTGCAAAGCAGGAATATTGTCCACGTGCGCGAAAACTCAAAGAAGTTTTGATTCATGAAGCGGGCTTTGATCCGGTCTCCGCCCGTGAGCTGCTTCACCTTTACTTCGTCCAGCCGGTCGCTGTACCCTACTTCGGCGCTGAAAACCATTCTTTTGCCCTTCAGGTCGGCAAGTTCGGTCGGGTGTTGTGCAAAGCGCTTCTGTATCAGAAGGTTCGGTGCGGCTGTCCCGGCGTAGCTGCCGAGCACCGCCTGAAGTACCCTTGCGGTCGTGCTCTTTCCGTTTGCTCCCTGTCCGTACCATATCGGCAGCGCTTCCTGAAGGGTTCCGCCGACCAGAGACAATCCCAAATCGCGCTGCAGCTGTCTTCGTATGTTTGCATTCGGTATTGCATATCTGATGTGTTCTTCCCATGTCGGACCTAACGCCGTGCTGTCATAATCGACGGGGGCCAGATGTGTGCACAGGTCGTTTGGATCGTGTGGCCGGAGCTTTCCGGTGCGAAGGTCTATCGTGCCGTTGTTGACGTTGAGAAGCCAGCCGTCTCTGTCCCATTGCTCCGATACGGTGAGAATCCCGGGTTCAGCCTGTACATAAACGAGTATGGTTTTAATTTCTCGGATATTGCACGCTCTGTCCATCAGGGAGACCAGTTTGGCGGCGAGCGTCTCGCTTGTCACGGTTTCCATCTGTCTCGCATAGTAGTCGCGGAGAGTCTTGCTTGCGTCTCTGATGGCAACACATTCGGGGACTTCCTGCCAGCACTTTCCCGTCCACTTCATCCACTTTCCCTTGTGGTCCGCCCAGCGGTACTTGCCCTGCCACAGCTTTTCCAGCGTTTCTGCCTGTTCTGCTGCTCTCTTTGTGCTGGGCAGGTCGCCGTGGGGTTTGTACCTGCTGATGCTTTTCGCTATTGAGCACACTTCGTCTTCCGGAAGCGGCGGGCAGCATCGCTGTCTGTTGGTCTCCAGCAGTACTTCGATTATGTGGTCTTCGTTAAAGCCGCGGCTTCGCAGCGTTCCGGCATATGACGTCAGTATGTTGTTTCGCTCACCTTCTCTGATTACATCGGGAAGGAGTTCCACTTTCTTTTTTCGTGATGGTTGGTATTCCTTCGTGTCTTCCGCCAACTTCAGGAGAGCTTCCTTCGTGCCGCCGTATCTTTCCTTCCAGTCGGTTACATCTTCGTGCTCCTGCATGACGGGGAGACACACAATTTTTACGGTTTGCGCAACGCCATACAGGCTTTTCGCCGTCTTCTCGACATGCTTCCTGCCGGCTTCGTCGTTGTCAGGAAGGATTACCACACAAGCACCCTTCAGATAGTGGTTGAAGTCTTCCCGCCACTTTCCCGCTCCCATTGGGTTGGTCGTGGCGACAAGTCCCCATTCGGCAAGCGTCTCAGCGTCCTTCTCGCCTTCTACAATGAAGACGGTCTCACCCTGCTGAACCGCCTTAATGACTTCCGGCAGGCGGTACGGGACGATCTTTGCGCCCTTTATGTTGTTCGTCCAACCGCCTTTGCCATCCGGCTGCCGCTGGTAGAACTTCTTACCTTCCTTGCGCTGTTCCCTTATGACCTGAAACAGCAAAGTCCCGTCTTCGTCGACGTAGTTGTAGGCGGTTGCAGCTACTTCGCCAGCATTCCAATGTTCCGCATATTGCCTTTTCTCGTCTTTTGTGATATTATCCATGATACAAATAGTCTCCTTTCCGTCAGGGAGATATAAGTTTCCGGGGCCGGCCAGCATCCGGCCTTCTTTTTTGCCCTGCTACAGGTTTTCGTCCTTCACCACTCTCCTTTTGCAAAGAACTGCTCCAGATCCTGTTCCGATATGAAGATCCGCCTGTTGCTCACTTTGACGTACGGTGTTACTCCTTCTTTCGCCCTGATTGGTTATTACTACTTTCACATTTAACGAGATATCTTCAGCGTCCCGGTTATTTCGCCCGGGTTTAACAGCATTCTCACAATCTCCTTCTCCTTTCTTTTTATGTTTTTTCTGCCGCCTGTTTGTATCAGTCGTGTCCTTTAACACGCCCTTTTTGTCCTGCCAGACAGTTGTCTGAAGCTCATTCTTTCTTAATAACTGTTAGACTAGATTATTATAACTCAAGCAATTTTATACCGTCAACTAAAATTAAATATGAGCCTACGTATGTCGCCACAAGAAAATGCGGGCTGAACTGGACATATAGCTTTGTCCAGTTTTTCATTCAAAATGAATCTTTAACTGCTGGTTAGCTTAATTATGGGTACCGGCTACTAATTGGTCCTGCCGGCTTAATGCCGGAACAAGCCATAAAAGATCAAAGCAAGCATGGCATATATACTTCCGCTATCAGTCGGCTTGCTTTGATCTTTTAAAATATTAAAAGCATTGGGGTAAAATGCGGTTCAATCAGCGGGTGTTTCCGGTAAGGTGTCTGGTCTTTAAACACTGGAAACCGAATTAAAACAAACTCGGCCTTTCGACAGCATCTCCAAAATCGCTAAGTTTTATTTCCTTCCCCTGTTTTTGCAGATAAAAAATAAACACCAGTGACATTATGGCTGCAGCCACCTTCTGATATTTAAGAACTGTCAGTGCGGGTCCCAGCTGATCCTGATAGGGCAAAAACTCAAGATACATGAAACCGGGAGCCTTGACAATCTTGTGGACTATGCCTTTTAGCTGGCCGAACGACATAAAGCCTTCGGGATCCTTCTCCGAAAGAGATTTCAAAGCAAGAAGCGATTCAACTAAAACCGGGCTATGCCCCCTTCCGCCCCTGACGCCGTTTCTCAACCAGTCGAGAGCTGAACTTAAACTGACGCCGAAAAACTCAGCCAAATCGTAGTTGTCCAATTCAAAATCCTTCTGGAGATTTTGAATAACTTCGGCAGGGATCACTATGCTGCGCTTTGCCATAAAATTCACCCCCTTTATGTTTTTAGTTGGATTATATTAACTATATCTGTTTTTGTCAATAAATGTTATTGTTATTATTATATAAAACATTCGGATTTAAAACGACAGGATTTTTACAGTTTATATTTAATCCGCTGTTCCTGCAGAAGGCAACAAATATTAACGCCTTTATGGTATAGTTAGTCCAATATTCTAGCATCGCTTAAAAGGGGGCCTTGCCATGATAATCACGGTTGCAAACCACAAAGGCGGCGTCGCCAAGACCAGCACGGTGCTGGCAGTAGCCGAGATAATCACCTACATGCAGGAAAACGATCCGGATTTCCTGCCCGAAGAATACAGACAGAAGCCGGTGCTGGTCATCGATATTGACCCGCAGGCAAACGCGACGGAAGCCTTGGGAACAGACCCGGCCGAAGTAAAAATTTCCGTGCAGGATTTTCTTGAGATGCCCGAAAAGACGCTTGAGATTGCCGATGTAAGGTACGGTATTTTAAAAACAAAGTTCGAAAACATTCACCTGATTCCTTCCTGCATCTCAATAGAACCTTTCGTGCACCGGCTGGCGGGAGAGATGGACGGGGCGATGAGACTGTCCGTGGTTACGAATTACCTGAAAGACCGGTACTGCATGATACTCATAGACACGCCGCCCAATCTGGGACTTTTCACGCAGAACGCCCTTGTGGCTGCCGACGGAGTGCTTGTTCCGATTTCCCTGAACAAGCACGCCATCATGGGGATACAGAATCTCATGAGTATGATGTCCATGGCGCGCCGCTTCAGGACGTCCCACCTGCCCGTTTTAATCGGATATCTCGTCGTCGGACTGGACAGGCGGTACAACCTGCACCAGTCGCTTGAAGTCGTCGTCAGACAGAGCTTCGGGTCGGACGTCTTTGATACCGTTATCCCGACACAGGCTAAGGTCGCGGAGAACATCAGCAAAAAGAGAAACATA
>Ga0134093_1001700_pt1 | contig 19916 bp, 15 predicted proteins | sample 4_1taG_FD_94452 | JGI IMG/M metagenome (GOLD analysis project Ga0134093, IMG submission 94452) | Switchgrass degrading microbial communities from high solid loading bioreactors in New Hampshire, USA - 4_13_20_68_A1 metaG | ecosystem: Engineered > Bioreactor > Semi-continuous > Anaerobic >...
GATGTGGACGGATCACATATAAGAATGCTGCTTTTAACATTCTTTTTCAGACACATGAGAAAGCTGGTGGAAAATGAACATGTATATATTGCGCAGCCACCATTATACCAGATAAAGATAGGGAAAAATGTATATTATGCATATAATGATAAGGAATTAGAAAAAATTAAAAAAGAAAAAAATCCAAAAGGAGAAGAAGTAAAGATTCAAAGATATAAAGGATTAGGAGAAATGGATCCTGAGCAATTATGGGAAACTACAATGAATCCTGAAACAAGAACAATATTGAAAGTTACAATTGAAGATGCAATTGCAGCTGAAGAGACATTTACAAAATTAATGGGTGAAAAAGTAGAACCCAGAAAAGAATATATAAGCGAACATGCTAAAGATGTAATAAATCTGGATATTTAAAAGAATGAAAATGAAAAAGAAAATAAAGAAAAATAAAATATGATTAATAATAGGGTATTTGAATTATTTTTATAAATATATAAAACTGAATCAAGATGGAGGAAAAACTCCACCTGATTCAGTTTAATTGAATTAAAAAGTAAAATTCATAAGAAACATTTCTCATTAATAAGTAAAATTTTAAGAGAAATTAAGGAAAAAGTAAAAGAAAAATTAAATATAGAATTACATATCATATAAGTAGATATTAAAATAAAAAAATAATTAGAGCGAATATTAAGAATATGTTAAAGAAAATAAAAAAATAAAATGAAATAAAGCTACTTTATAAAAATTAAGGTCAAATCTTACCCAATATTAAAAGAAATCCAATAATGAGAAAAGCAATTCCTGAGCATGTCTGAATGATATTTTCCGGAATATATTTATTTATGACAGATCCTGCAAGTACTCCAAGAAGAGATGATAAGACAAGTGCTGTTGCAGAACCAAGAAATGTAAGCCAAATGGATTTGGATTTTGAAGCTAAAAGCATCGTAGATAATTGTGTTTTGTCTCCAAGCTCAGCTAAAAATACAAGTAAAAATGCGGAAAATATACTTTTAAACATAAAATTCACCTATTTAATAAAATTTCAAAAATATAGTAATGAAATAATAAAAATAAAAAAGTTAAATAATATTAAAAATATAAATTAATAAAAATGTTTCACGTGAAACATTATATTTATAAAATTTAATTCTAACAGTTATAAAAATATAAAAATGTAAAAGTTTAAATTAAAATTAAAAAACTATAAATTCTAGTTTAAATTCTAATTCAAGCATCAGAAAGTCTCACGCTAGTATAAGCGGGAGTTTGAATAAAAATTAAAAGAAACAATAATTCTTTAATTTTTGCAAATTATAATAAAAATTTATTTTAGTGAGGGATTATAAGCCCCCTGAATAATCTTAGAGCGAAAATATTTTGTAAAAAATACAAAATTTCAATAAAAAATATTAAAGATTTTAACTACATAAATAAAATTTAAATAAAATATTTCATTTAAAAACGTTTCACGTGAAACTATTGCATAATTTTTTTAAAAATAAAATCTAATTATAAAAAATATAAATAAATTTGAAAAGATTTACTTATTTAAATTAATATTTATAATATTCATTTAAAATTACATTATAATTAATATATTTCACGTGAAACATTAAATTTTAATAATAATTATTTTTATATAAATATTAAAATATATATTATAAATATATTTTAATATTAAATTTTATGTTATAATAAAATAAATTTATGCCTTAATTTTAAATAAAATTTAAATATAATAAAAAATTAACTCGTTGTGCCGGTATTTACGATAGTGAAATTACGAGTTAAAGAGATGGTATGTAGGTATGTAAATAAATAATTTAAATTATTTACATGATTTTTATTGTTTTTAATTTTAGACTATCACTAATAAATTTTGTAGTGTTGTCTAATATTAGCCGGCATAAAAATAAAATTATTAAAGATAAGAATTAATAAGAATTATTTATTATAAATGAGGAGTGAGGTCATGTCAAAAATTATTGCAGTGGCAAATCAAAAAGGAGGAGTTGGAAAAACTACGACAGCAGTTAATCTAAGTGCTTGCCTGGCAGTAAAAGGGGAAAAAGTACTCCTCATTGATATTGATCCACAGGGAAATGCAACAAGCGGCCTTGGTATTGATAAAAGAAAAGTTGAAAAATCAGTTTATGATGTGATAATAAATGAATTTAATATAATAGAATGCTTTTTAGATACACCTATAAAAGGTCTTACTCTTTGTCCTTCAAGTATAAAGCTTGCAGGCGCGGAAATTGAGCTTGTTCCACTAATTTCAAGAGAAATGAGAATAAAAAATTCATTGGAAAATATTAAAAATATGTTTGATTATATTATTATAGATTGTCCGCCGTCTCTTGGTCTTCTTACTATAAATTCTTTAACGGCTTCAGATACGGTACTTGTTCCAATACAATGTGAGTATTATGCCCTGGAAGGATTAAGCCAGCTTATGAATACAATAAAACTTGTGCAGAAGCATTTAAATAAGGCCCTTGAAGTAGAAGGAGTAGTCCTTACAATGTTTGACGCAAGAACAAACTTGTCAATCCAAGTAGTTGAAGAAGTTAAGAAGCATTTTAAAAATAAAGTATATAGAACAATAATACCTAGAAATGTTCGATTAAGTGAGGCGCCCAGCCATGGGCTTCCTATAATATTATATGATGAAAAATCTAAGGGTGCTGAATGTTATATGGAACTGGCTGAGGAAGTTATTGAATACTCTAAGGAGGAGAAAGTTAAATGAAGAATGCTCTTGGAAAAGGATTAAATGCACTTTTTCCGGATAATGATGATGAAAATTTAAATTCGTTGATAAAAGAGGTAAAAATAAATGACATTGAGCCAAATATAAATCAGCCAAGGAAAAATTTTGATGATGAAAAATTAAAACTTTTAAGTGAATCAATAAAGGAACAGGGTATAATTCAACCTATTGTTGTAAAAAAAGATGGAGATATTTATAAAATAATAGCAGGAGAAAGAAGATGGAGAGCTGCAAGAATAGCTGGATTGCAAACAGTGCCGGTTATTATAAAAGATGTATCAGATAAAAAATCAATGGAAATAGCATTAATTGAAAATATACAGAGAGAGGACTTGAATCCGATAGAAGAAGCAGAAGCATATGAACATCTAATAAATGAATATGAGATGACTCAGGAAGAAATATCAACACTTGTTGGAAAAAGCAGGCCTGCAATAACTAATTATTTGCGGTTATTAAAATTAAGTGATAATATAAAAAGGTACATAATAGACGGGAGTATTACAGGAGGACATGCTAGAGCAATTTTATCATTAGAAGACGATGAACTTAAAGAAAAAGTTGTAAAGGAAATAATTGAAAACGATCTTAGTGTTAGAGAAACAGAAAAACTAGTAAATAAATTAAATAAAAATATAAAAAATGAAAAAAATAAGGCTGAAAATAATAAGAAAAATATTATAGACGAAACAAGTGAAAATATTGCACAAATAGAAGAAAAACTAAAAAAAATTTTTGGAACAAAAGTGGTTCTTCAATCAAAAAAAGATAAAGGAAAAATTTTAATAGAATTTTATTCAAAAGATGAGCTAGATCGAATATTGGATATAATTAACAAATTTGAATAAATAATGAACGAATAAAATAGTCTAAAATTTCGATTTTTAAGGCTATAGTAATATAAAATTATTATGAAATGATATGAATGAAAAATATACTAATTTTGAGCGAATGATGAGGTTATCTTAAAAATTATAAATGTTTCACGTGAAACATTAAATTTTAATTTGGTAAGGTGAAAGAATGGAAAACAATTTCATATATTTACTTTTTGGAATAAATGCATTATTTACATTGATTTTATTAATATTTGCTATATTAAATGGTGTTAAAATAAAAAAATTAAAATCAAAGTATAAGAGATTTATGAGAATTTCTGGTGAAAAGAATATTGAGGAATTATTAGAATTTTGTATTGGCCAAATAGAAAAATTTGATAATGAATTAAATAATTCAAATAATGAAATAGAGGCATTAAATAAAAATATCAAGAAATGTATACAAAAGGTTGGAATTGTCAGATACAATGCTTATGAAAATATAGGAAGTAATTTGAGTTACTCAATAGCTCTTCTTGATAATTTTGACAATGGTGTTGTTATTAGCAGCCTTTATTCAAGGGATTCCTGTTCAACTTATGCTAAACCTGTTGTTGCCGGTAAGTCTTCATTTCCTCTTTCTGATGAAGAAATCGAAGCTATTCAACAGGCCATTAAGCAGCATACTCAATAATTTCATAAAAAATTTCAGGAAGTGATTTTCATGGGGAATAATAAAAATTTAAAATTCACTGTCTGGATATATGCTGTTATTTTGTTTACCAGTGCATTCATTGTTTTACTTATTACAGCATATAGTCAGATTAAATATAATAAGAATATTGATAATTATAAAAATCAGCTTTCTCAAGAAGAAAGTGCAAAATACAGAGTACAATCTAATTTGAAATCTGCACTTGAAGAGAACAGCAAGCTTCAAAGTGAGCTAAATAGCTTAAAAGAATCATTTACACAAGCACAAAATGAATTAAATAAGCTAAAAGAAGATATGAATGACCTTAATAATGAAATTGAAATAATTAATATTACTTATGAAAAACTTTTATTAGCCGAAAATGAATTTTCAAAAGGCAATATAATAAATTGTGCGTTAATTTTAAGTGATGATTTTTATCCGGATTATTTACAAGGTTATGCTAAAGAAAGATATAACTATTTACATACCAAAACTTTTGTTTCGGCTTCTGAAAGTTTGTATTTCAAGGGATTGGATTATTTTAAAAAAGGCGACTATACAAATGCCGAAGAAAATTTTAAATCATCTCTTAAAATTTTAAAAGATCAATATTTTTCTGATGATGGGCATTATTTACTATGTTATTCATTATTTTATCAGAATAAAAAGGATGAAGCCAGAAATTTTTTAATTGAATTTTTTAATCTTTATCCGGATTCTATATATAAAAATGAAGCAGAAATTTTATTAAGTAAACTGTGATAATTTTAAACTGTGATAATTTTTGTTTAATTGAAATGTCTTACTGTATTAAAACGGTAAAAATTATATAAATGAAGGATTAATAATTTAACAAGGCAAAAATTTGTTGAATATTTTTCCATCGACTTTCTTCTTTATTTATCTAAACATATGCTAAGAAAAGCTAAAGGGTGACATTTTACTTGTAGTACCAAAAATTATATGTGATTTCCACTATAAGTGTAGCATTTATTATTGCAATTAGGTACTATAAAATATTTTAGAAAATATATTGACAATATGAACATTTCGAATTATAATACTATTTGTTGTTTGTTATATTTACGGAGAGATGGTCGAGTTGGTTTAAGGCACCGGTCTTGAAAACCGGCGTAGGTGTAAGCCTACCGTGAGTTCGAATCTCACTCTCTCCGCCATATTTAATATAAATTGTATATGTTAGAATTACTTTTTATTTTAAATTCATTTGGAGAAGTACCCAAGTAGGCCGAAGGGGACGGTTTGCTAAACCGTTAGTAGGGGTAACCCTAGCCGGGGTTCGAATCCCCGCTTCTCCGCCAAATAAAAAGCATTTCATACAATGGAATGCTTTTTGTTTTATCTTAAAAAATTTATTTCTGCGGATTGTTCAGGTAAAATTTAGTATAGTTTTTGATTATAATTTCAGCTTTAACAGTGAAAAAATTAAAAGATATGTTAATTATTCAACAAACTTATTTAAACTTATTTGCTCAATAAGATTACCTGTATTCCTTTTGCAAAAAAATTTCTTACGAAACTTGTATTTTACACCGTATAAAATAATAATTTATAAAATCAAAAGGTTTGCATCTGTCTTATGAGTGCAATGGAATTTAATTAGCTTCATATATATAAATGGACATTAGAAAATATTGTTTTTAAAATTCGGCTATATATATTAAAGAGTGCATTTGTATTAGAAATGATCTAATTTAAATTAGCTAATTTAAATTGCTTTGAGTTTATTTGTAAAAAAGTTATATAAAAAACAGTGGAAAAATTTTTTGTGGATTATGTGGATAATTATGTGAACAACTTAATTAATAAGCATTTTCATGTGAATTAATTTGTGGATATGTAGTATTTTAATAATTACCGTTTCAAAAAAATTATGGTGATATCATCATGAATATCACCACTGTAATTATTTTATTGGTACTGATAAATATTTGCTGTCTTTTATAACAAACCTCCATGGATAATTTTTTGCTTCTCCTGCATAATCGATATTTATTCTTGGTGTGGAAATAATGTTTTCTTCCGGTACTTTTGAGTTATCAAGAAGATACAGCTCATTTCCGCATAAATCAATACCATTATGCATCCTTGTAATGTCCATAGCTATACAAAGTTTTCCCGGGCCGCTGCAAAGATTTTTTAATTTTTCACATTTTCTTCTCTTTTTCATTAGTTCAATTCCGTCAGTTGGTTCAAGCGCGCGTATTAAAACAACTTCAGGTTTTTCAGCGGTATTTGTTACTATATTAAGACAATGGTACATTCCGTATATTAAATATACATATGCATAGCCTCCCGGCCCATATACTACTTCAGTCCTGCTGGTCCGTAAATTATTAAAGGTATGAGCCGCCGCATCATGTGGACCTATATAAGCTTCAACTTCGACAATTTTTCCTGAAGTTATTCCTTCTTCAGTAGAACGGACAAGATATTTTCCAAGAAGCTCTTTTGCCACTAATATCGTTTCTCTTTCATAAAAACTTCTTTCAAGTTTCATAATAATAACTCCTTTTATTAATTTTTATATTACATAAAAAACATAGACAAAAATAAAGTACTCTTGATTAATTTTAATTTATAATTCACATATTGCAACAAAAATTTATTTTTTTGAAATGAATATATTCAAATAACGAAAAATATGGTATATTAGTATATAATTATATGGTATATTAGTATATAATTATAAAAGTGCAATATTAAAGTACATTATTAATATATGATATTAAGCTTATTTTAATATATGCTGATTAGCATAGTTCAATTTAAATCAAGCATCAAGGAGTTTCTGGCTTCTATGAGCCGGAGCCTTCTTGATGCAAATTATAATAACAACCCAATCTGTGGAATATGTTCAGTGTAATCATTATTTATTCCACAGATTTGTTCAGTTGGGGATTACAAGACCCCAACTGAATCCTCGAGCGAAGCGAGTTTGCCTATAAGAAATTGCATCTATTAATGAAAAGTACTTATACCGTTTACTGGGAGCTATTTATGAGGAAAAAGTCGGGTTCTAATAAACATAAATATGTAACATATAGTTTAGTTATACTAATATCAATTATATTATTAGAATCGTTCTTATATTTATTTACAGAGAATATTCTAAAAAAAAATATAAAGTGTTTATTGGTAGAAATAGCAGTCCAGGGAGCAAATATTGTTGAAAAAGATATAAAAGCTAAATTGGATATGCTTGAAATGATATCTAATGTAGGAGTTATTAATGACCCGCAAATTCCGACATAAGAAAAAATCAATGTGCTGAAAAAAGATTTTATAAAAGGAAGTATTAAAAGAATAGGGCTTGTTGACAGGGAAGGAAACGCAGTTACAACGGACGGAATAAGTTTATATGTTGGTGACAGGGAATATTTTATAAAAGCACTTTCCGGAAAAAGCAATGTTTCTGATCCGCTAATCAGCAAAGTTGACGGCAGGATGTCAATTGTTTATGCGTCCCCTATTATTAATAACAATAATGTTATTGGTGTTTTATATATAGCAAATAATGTGGAAGAACTGTGCAAAATTACTGACAGCATTCGATTAGGCAAAAACGGAAATACATATATGATAAACAGCAGCGGAGTAAAAATAGCACACGATAACAGAGATCTTGTATATTCTAAAGATAGTACTTCTGAAAATTTTGTAAATGATAAAACTCTTGAAAAGCTTGTGGAACTTGAAAAAAAAATGATGGACGGAGAGACAGGCGCAGGTGAATATATATATAACGGAATCAGAAAATATATGGGATTTGCTCCTGTTAAAAGTACAGGGTGGTCAATAGCTGTTACTGCACCGAAAAGCTATATATTCAGTGAAATTGAAAAAATAATCTTATTTGTTACTATATTTTTTGCGATTATTTTATGTGTAACTATATACCTTAGAATCTATACTATATTTCTCACTAAAAATCTTAAGCAGGAAAAAACAACATCAACAGCAGCCATTGATGCAGCAAATTTGGTGATGATTGAGATAGGCAAGGACGGAAAAATAATTGAATTTAATAAACATGCTCAGCAGAAGACAGGGTATGATATTAAACAGGCAGAAAAACTGTACATTCAGGATATTGTGCATTTTGAAGCTTTTGAAAAAGCAAATGAGCTTATTGAAAATATAAAAAATAATGAAAAAGTCAATGAATTTTACATGCCTCTCATGAATAAAAACAGAAGCGTTGTACATATCATATGGAATTCAACTGTAAATTCACACAAAAAAACTTATGTGATAATTGGAATTGATATATCAGAAAGGTTTGAATATGAAACAAAATTATATCAAAGTCATGAGGAACTGACTTCTTTGTATGAAGAGCTTGCTGCGTCGGAAGAAGAACTTAAGCAACAGTTTGATGAGCTGTGCCGTCATCAGGAACTGCTAAGGACAAGTGAAGAAAGATTCAGATTGTGTCTTGAAGGTTCAAACGATATTATTTGGGATTGGGATTTAATTAAAAATACTGTTTATTTCTCAGAAAGATGGAATGAGCTTCTTGGATATGACTGCCTTTATAATTATTCATTAAAAGATTTATGGCCTAAAATTGTACATAAAGATGACTATATACATTCTATTGACACTATAGAAAAACTCTTGAATAAAAAAATTACTATAATTGAAGATGAATATAGAATAAAAACTGTCAATGGGGACTACAAATGGTTTTTTGTCCGCGGAAAAGCTTTGTATAACAGTTACGGAAAAGCAATAAGGGTTGCAGGATCAATTACTGATATTACTGAAAGAAAAGAATACGAATTGAAAATAAGAAAACTTGCATACACTGATTCTTTAACGGGGCTGCCTAATAGGTTGAGGCTTGAAAAGGACGTAAATAAATACATAAAAAGCGGAAAGGACTTTGCATCGCTGATTTTTATTGATTTGGATAATTTTAAATTTGTAAATGATACATTTGGACATTTTTTCGGTGACAGCCTTCTTCAGAGTGTTGCTGAAAAAATATTGGAAGTTACTGATAAATGTAATACTGTAGCAAGGCTGGGAGGAGATGAGTTTGCGGTATTTTTGACGGAAATAAATAATGAAAATTCAATAATAGAATATGTTAAAAAACTAATAAATGTATTGGACATGGAGATATGTAAACATGGAATTTTATTTAATATTTCGGTTAGTATAGGTATTTCAATATATCCTTTTCATGGGCAAAATTTTGAAGAGTTATTAAAAAATGCAGATACGGCAATGTATAAATCTAAAGAAGCAGGTAAAAAACGATATACTGTTTTTGATAAGCATATGAATTACCAGCTATATGAAAGAATGTCAATGGAAAGTAACTTAAGGAACGCAATTGAAAATAAAGAATTGCTTCTCTATTACCAACCTCACTATGATTTAAAAAAAGGAAAGATACTGGGATTTGAAGTTTTAGTAAGGTGGGACAGTCCTATACATGGCTTTGTTTCACCTGAAAGATTTATTTCTTTAGCTGAGGAACGCGGAATTATAATACCCATTGGTAATTGGATTTTAAAGGAAGCATGCAATTTTTTGAACCAATTATATAGTAAAGGATATACGAATCTTTTTATATCAGTTAATGTATCAGTTTATCAAATAATGCAGGATAATTTTGTTGAGGATGTGCTTTCGATAATAAACGAAGCAGGTATTAAGAAAGAATTTATAGAACTAGAAATTACAGAATCAATATTAATGAAGGATATTCAGAGTATTATTGAAAAAATACGTTTATTGAGAGAAAACGGTATTAGTATAGCTCTTGATGATTTTGGAACAGGTTATTCTTCTCTTACATATCTTAAAAAACTTCCTATAAACACGTTAAAATTAGAAAAGTCATTTATTGATGATATTATTAAGAATAAAGAATCTTATGACATTACTGGTACAATTATTATGCTGGCCCATACACTTGGATTAAGAGTCATAGCTGAAGGAGTTGAAACAAAAGAGCAAATGGAATGCCTTATGATGCAGGGATGTGATTTAATCCAAGGGTATTATATAAGCAAACCTTTGCCTCCGGAGAAAATAGAGGAAATGTTAAGGAGTGAATATAATGCGTGAAAAAACTATAATAGCACTTTTGCTTGCCGGAGGACAAGGAAGCAGGCTTGGAGTACTTACAAAAAGTGTGGCTAAGCCTGCATTGCTTTATGGAGGAAAATACAGGATAATTGACTTCTCTTTAAGCAATTGCATAAATTCAGGTATAGGTAGAATAGGGGTGCTTACAAAATACCATCCTCTGTTAAATGCACATATTGGCGCATGGAATTTATGTAATATGAATAGGAAGAATGAAAGTGTGGACATACTTTCTCCAAATGTAAAAAAGGATTCAAATGAAAATTATAAAGGCACTGCAAATGCTGTTTATCAAAATATAAATTATATAGACATGCATTCTCCTCGTTATGTAATAATTCTTTCAGGAGATCATGTTTATAAAATGGATTATTCTTTAATGCTGGATTTTCATATAAGAAGCAAAGCAGACGCTACGATTTCTGTTACGAATATCTCATACAATGAAGCTTCACGGTATGGCATAATAAATTGCTGTGATAACGGCAAAATCTTAGAATTTGAAGAAAAGCCAGCAAATCCAAAAAGCAATCTTGCTTCAATGGGTATTTACATATTTAATTGGGATTTACTGAAATATTTTTTACAGGATGATAATTATAATAGATTTTCTGAATATGACTTTGGCAGAAATATCATACCAACTATGCTTTCAAATAATTGCAAGATATGTGCATATAAATTTAATGTTTATTAGAAAGATGTTGAGACAGTAGAATCATATTGGGAATCCAATATGGATCTAATAAAAATGATGCCTGAATTTAACCTTTTTGATACCAAATGGAAAATACATACAGCAAATCCTGTACAACATGTACATTATATTTTTCTTGAAAATAATATAAGAAAATCAATTGTTGCAGAAGAAACTATAATATATGGCGGTGTGTATAATTCTATAATTTTTCCTGAAGTGCATATTGGCGAAAATTCTGTTATAGAGGATTCTATAATAATGACGGGAACAAAAATCGGAAAAAATTGCGTTATTAAAAGATGCATTATAGGGGAAAAAAATTATGTGGGTGATAATGTTAATATGGGCATAGGAAGAGATGATGCTAACAAAATTAAGCCTCAAATTTATAATTCCGGGATTACTGTTGTGGGGAATCATTGTATTATTCCGGATGATGTTATGATTGGCAAAAATGTTGCTATTGATTCAGAAATATGCCCGTCAGATTTTAAAACATCTTTTATTCCATCAGGAGAAAGTATTTTAAAAAAAACCGCAAAGATATCATATGGATAAGTTCTACTTAGGGGGACAGCTGTTCGCCCGCCCCCTAAATTTTCTCTTGTAAATTTTAACTCTTTAAATTTTTCTGCTAGCTCTTAAAATTTCCGGAAACTGACTTGAGGTTTTATTTTTTGAAAGCCACCAGCCAAAAAGGAGTAGTCCGAAAACAATAATACAAATAATTACTATTCTCATTATAATTTCAATACTGTTGTAATATCCTGGAAATATAAAGTAGAGAATGAGTCCTATCAATATGTAAAAAAATCCTATTTTTGAAAGCCATGTTTCATATAAAATACGCCTTGCGCCGTAAATAGTACTGTTAGAATGAGTTAAAAATTTAGTAATAAAAGCAATATCATTTTTTCCCCTTAAAAATACCATTTGAGCTAAGAGGATGGCTCCTGATATTAAAAATGCAATTGAAAATACATACATAATGCTTTTTATTGTTATTCCTTCACTAATGGAATTGTTTGATGCGGATGAATTGTCAATTATATTTATTGTCCGTGAAGTATCATTCCAAACTACTTTTTTACCAAATATCTCTACAATATTTCTTAAAGGTACATAAGTGCTGTTATTATATGTAATATTAGGTAAACCGGTATCTTTTCCGTTAATTTTAATATTTATGCTGTTTACATACGTGGTTATTGTTTTTACAATACCTTCAGCTTTTACAATTGGAACTGAAATAGATATTACAATTACTAATAAAAGAAATATAATAAAAAGCCTTTTCATATAAATTTCCCCCTATGGAAGTTTTATTATGTAATTTTCAACTAAGTAAAAAAAAAAAGCCGCATGTACAAAAATGCAATATAATTTAATATAATTATATTGCATTTTTATGGTAGAAACAAGTGCTATAAGTCAATTTATAAGTTTTTTTGTATCATTCTGTCGGATATTTATTTATAACTATATCTATACGCCTGTTTTTCATCCTGTTTTCTTCAGAATCATTTGGCATAATTGGCCTAAATTCACCATATCCGGATGCCTTAAGCTTATGTGGATCAAGTGAGCATTTTTCAACCAGGAAAAGTACAACATTAGTTGCCCTTTTTGTAGATAATTCCCAGTTTGATGGAAATAATATAGTATTTATTGGAACATTGTCCGTATGTCCCTGAATTTCAATTTCGTTACTTAAATCTTTCAGGTAACTTCCAAGCTGTAAAAGTACCTGTTTTCCGGTTTCTTTTATTTGAGCATCCCCGGAGTCAAATAATATTAGTGAATTAAATCTTAATGTAACTCTGTCGTCTTCGTTAATTATATCTATGTATTCTTTAAGATTTAAATCTTCAATTGCATCTTCTATTTTTCGTGTTGCATATTCCAAGCTAAGGATACGGCTGCCGCTAGGATCATTTGTTTCAAGATCTCCTTCATCAATTGCATTGTTTTGCTGGGTAAGCGAATAAAGATCCCTTCCATTATTAAAATCAAATAATTCTCCACTGCTCATGTTAAGAAAAGCAGTTCTGAATGAATGCGCAACTTCGTCAAACTTTTGCTCGTCAATTACTGACATGGAAAATAACATTACGAAAAATGTTAATAATAATGTAACAAGATCACTATATGTAAGCATCCATCCTGCTATTCCTTCACTTTCCTCACTTGATCTTCTTTTTCGCATAAAAGCACTCCTCTGCAAATTAGCTATACTTTCTAACCATATCCTTTATACAATTTAAATTTTAATTATATATTTTGAACATACACTTTATAAAACCATAACCATTTTAAGCTATACCATTTTAACTATGCTTCTCTGGCTACGCTCTCATTTGCTGAGAGACCTTGCTCGCTGTAATTCTCATAATATTCAGCTTTTTGCTTTGGCGAAAGGAATGTTATAAGCTTATATTCCATCATCTTTGGGTTTTCACCTGCTTGAAGCGAGAGTATTCCTTCGATAATCATTTCCTTATGATTAATTTCTTCTTTACTTATTAAGGCCAGTTTATTAGCTATCGGAGTACAAACAAAATTTGCAAGTATACTTCCATAGAAGGTTGTTACTAAGGCAACAGCCATTGCCGGACCTATTTTTGACGGATCGTCCATCTCCTTTAATAATTGGATAAGACCTATGAGGGTACCTATCATACCCCATGCCGGGAAAAGTGCTGCCCCTGTTTTAAATATACTCTGGCCTTTTTGATGCCGTGCTTCAAGATTATATAATTCCAGATCCATTGTTTCTTTTATTATGTTAGGATCTACACCATCTATGACAAGCTGGAGGGCCTGGCGTATGTAGTCATCTTTAATCTCTTCCTGATCCGCTTCAAGTGAGAGGATGCCCTCCCTCCTTGCTTTTTTAGAAAGTTCAATTAATAATTTAATAGTTTCAGAAGGAGGTGCTGTTTTGCTAAAAAATGCTTTTGCTACTACCTTTAATGTTTTTGCTATATCACTTATACGATAGCTTATCAGTATTGAGGCAATACCTCCTCCTACTGTAATCAGTACAGAGGAAAAATCATAAAATTCCCTTATTGATCCATTTTGATAAATAGAATATAATATAAAAAAGAGTCCTGATATTATTCCTGCTATTGTTGATATATCCATACTTATCTCCAATTCTACAAATTTATGGTTTATTATTATTATATAAACTTACGAATATTATAATATTAATATTATAAAAAGTCATGAGCCTTTTTTCCTATATATTTTGATTTAATAAAAAATTTCTACAAAAAACAGCAAAATATTCTATACTTTTATACAATTACAGGATTATTTTAGCAGTTTTAAGAAGTATATGCAAGAGTTTATAAAAAATAATGTAAAAACTTACCTTATGATCCATTTTATTAAATGTCTTTAAGCTTATCTAAAATGCTATCTTAAATTAGCTTTTACAAAAAATAAGTATAAGGCAACTAAAAAAGTTATGTGAAGTTATATCCGGAATAACACTTTGTTCCTGTTGTGAATATTATGTATAGATATATTAATATACTATACTATATCCAATTAGCTGTAATAATGAAGTGGGGATGTGTATTTTATGCAAATACTTGGTAGTGCAGTAAAAGGAAAATGTAGCTTAAAAAGTGAGACTGTTTTTGAAAAAAGATATAAAAACATAATAAGTGAAAGATATCAATTATGTAATGTAGAATATTGCGAAGCAAGAAACTTTCATGATGAATTCAGGTATAACGATGACACATGCATTATTGATGTACAGTTTGATTTAATAGTAATTTATGAATATTTCAGCCCGGACAATGTGAAAGAAAAACTATACGGAGTAATTAATGAAAAGTGTTCAAAAACTTTCAAAATAATATTGTCATCTTATGGGAATTTAGCTCCGTATACTTCAATGTACAATTTAAAATGTTTTAATTTATATAATGATATTGTATATGAAGCTGACATAGGACCTACAAAACAAGAACTGAATGTGAAAATTAAAGCTGATATAGAAAGCTACCTTCTTCAGGAGAGAATTATTGATATTAAAGAAAATCAGGATGATTATGGAGAGTATGATAAAAACAAAGATGAATCCGGTAATTTAAAAGAAAGAGATAACGAACACTTGTCATATAATAATGTAAAGGACAATATGCCTCAGGATATAAGAGAAGCTTTCCTTAAAATGATAAAACAAGTTTTTGATGAACTTGAAAGTAAAAGAAAAATAGAAAATGAATTAAAGGAAAAAGAAAATCAGCTTAGTTTCCATGAATATTATAAAGAGACTCTTGAAAAAGATTATCAAAGACTCTGTAATGAACTCAATGAAAAAATTTCAAAAGTAGATGAACTTAAAAGACAGCTTAATGATAATGATTATGTTCTTTATAACCTGAATGAAAGGCTTCGTAAACTTGAATCGGAATTGAAGATGTATAAGAAAGAAAATATGAGTTTGAAAGAACAGCTAAGAGAAAGTGAAGCTCAAAAAAAAGAAGGATTTGTCAGTAAAATTAAGTCGTATATGGGGAATTAGTATAGTGTTTTGAATAATTTTTTTATTACTGCTGTCATATATTAGTATATGTAATTGTTTATATAAAAGGGGTATGGGTAAAATGGAAGGTTTATCGGATTATTCCAATTACAAAAGCGGATGGAGACCTGTTATAAGGGAAGAAGGTTCATATATTAATGAAGAATATGAAAAAAATAATCTTGTAAGTCAAGAAAGGAATGACTCTAAAAAAGCTGAACTTGAAAACCGGATAAATATAGATAATAGGAAAGATTACTACAGCATTGCGGATATACAAAAAGCTGCCAGAGTTTACGAAAGCCAGTTAAAAGATATCATGAATAAATTAAATGACATAAATAATAATATTAATAACCTTCATAATATTATTTTAAATGGTGTAGTTACAAAAGATAGCGGCATCCCTATGAAAAAATACAAACGCTTTTTCCGTTTAAGGTAATACTGTAAAAAGCACACATGCAAAAATGACTTAAAAAATTCATAAGTCGGGAGCCAGAATTTAGAATATAAAATTAAGAATAATTTAGTATATAGTGGAAGTATATTTCTGATTATATATATAAATACATTATAACTTAATAATGTTAATTATTAGGATTAAAGATTATGTATAAGTTATGTTATTTTACCTTTTTTAAAGTTTAACATTCTGACTTCTGAATACTGATGCAAGGATAATAAAATGTTCTGACTGCTGAATACTGTATTAAGGCTGTATAAAAGTTATGAAACGTGAAATTAAGGAGGTGGATATAGTGAGTGAAAATATAATATTCAGTCCGGAATCCGGCCAATTGAATATATCTGCAAGAAGAATAATCGGTATGGCTGCTTTAAGGGATAATCAGATTGTGTTCCAGCAGGAAGGTTATATGCATGAAGCAGGAAAAACAAAATACCCTCTTAGGCTGTATATAATAAATCATGGTGCAGATATTTCCGGTAGTAAAGGTTCTCCGGTAAAAAGCGTAAAATTGTGTAAAAGGCTAATAGAGCCGGAATCTCCTGAAATTGTTTTAATTTCCAAACAAAATTCAAAAATAACGTTAAGATTTCAAATTGTACTTATAGTAGAATTTGAGAATGGCAATTTTGATGTTATCAAGATTCCAAATCAAATTTCATTAAAAGATAAATATTATAGCAAAGCTGCTAAAGCATTTGTTGAAGATACTGTTATAGACAGGAAAGGTATACCCATAGTTCAGCGTGAAAATAAAGAAGAGCTTTATGATACTTTTGTAATTAAAAAAAATAAAAATGAATATTGTTACTTTGAATATTCAACTATATTACCTTTAAGCAATTTTAACTCTTCTTTTGATAGTTTCCAGCTTGATGACCCTACGCTTCAGTCAATGATTTTTCTGGAGAACCTAAGATATGATATACAAGTGAGAAATGCATATAAAATTTCATTTGATACATTTGATAACGGAAATGACGGTGGTATATGGACTACAATAACAGATATATCACTATTTGAAGATATAATTAGCAAAATAGGAATAGAACAGGATATTATTATTCCAGGAAAATCAGTTGAAAAATAATTGTTAAAATAAAAAATTACAAAAAGTATATAAGTATTTAAATAAGTATTTATCAGCAAAAATTCGAGCCGGAAATTTCTGGCTCGAATTTTTATATATTACATCATTAATTGCATCATTATACTATAAACATGTTATAGACTTTCCCTATATTTACCGGGTGTAAGGCCAACATTACGCTTAAAAACCTTATTAAAAAATTTTATATCTTTGTACCCTACCTGCTGTGCAATATCAATAACCGTATTATCAGTTTCCTTCAGCAGGCGGCAGGCTTCTTGAATGCGAATTTTTTGAATGTATTCAGAAACGGTCATTCCTGTAGTTTCTTTAAACATTCTGCAAAAATAATTCCGGCTGAAAAATGACATCATGGAAATGTCTTCTAGTTTTAATTCCTTATCATAATTTTCTTTCATGTATATCATTGCATTTTCAACTATATTTCTGCGCCTGATATTTATTCTGTTTTCGATTTTTTCTGTATCATTATACAATCTGATAATGTTAACAAAAAGCTCTATCACATATGCTCTAAGAATCTCAATATAACCGATTTTTTGTTGTGTATATTCCGAATACATTTTCATGTAAAGTTCTTCAATTTCATAGCAATCTTTGCCAAGAACCTTAAGGTCATTAACTGCTTCTGCTTCATTAGGAAAAAGGGAACGGAATAAAAAATGGTTTGCAATATGATGGAATCCCTTACAGTTAATAAGCGTATAATCAATAAATTCGGGCTTAAAAATGCAATTATACACAACCAGCCTGGGCTTTGACTTGTCAGGAAGGGATCTGAATTCATGAGCCACATTATAGTTTATTAAAAAAATATCGCCTTTTGATACTGAATATTTTTTACCGTTAATTTGATGGGTACCTTCTCCTGATGCTACGTAAGCTATTTCTATGAAATCATGGGTATGGAGATGTGATTCGATTTGCTCAGTTGTCCTGTTTATATATACAGATTCTCCGGGCCTAAATATATTCTTGCCGGTATTATGTGTAGGTTGAATTTTCATAAAATCACCCCATCAAAAAGATAAAATATGCCTATGAAAAAAGTATCTAAGTAATAATATAATTATTAATCATTAATATAATTATCAATTATTATAATATACATCAAATCAAGTAGCAAAGGTTAAAAGGAGGCAATAAACATGAATATTAATGATTTTAAAAACCCCTCAGCATTGTATAGGCCGGCTCCGTTCTGGAGTTGGAATGATAAACTTGATAAAGATGAATTAAAAAGGCAAATTGATGAAATGGCTGATAAGGGCTGGGGAGGCTATTTTATGCATTCCCGTGTCGGTCTTGTTACCGGCTATTTGTCCGATGAATGGATGGAGCTAATACGTGCTTGTGCAGAAGAAGCAGGAAAGACAGGAACGTATGCATGGCTTTATGATGAAGATAAATGGCCTTCCGGATTTGCAGGCGGAGAAGTCCCGGAGATGGATGAGGCATACAGGAGCAGAGCTTTGGTACTGCTTAAACAGTCAGAGCTGACAGGCAATGATACCGTACTTGATAAGTTTGAAGAAAACGGGCAGGAATATTTTATATGCAAAAGAATATCTGCTCTGGGAAGCCTATGGTTTAACGGAGCATGTTATGTGGATCTTATGAATCCGGAAGCAGTACGGGCATTTATACGCTGTACTCATGAAAGGTATAAAGAAGCATGTGGTGAATATTTTGGCAAAGAAATACCCGGAATATTTACTGATGAGCCTTGTTTTTTGATGAAGGGGCATTTTAATGTTCCGGTACTGCCATGGTCAGAATATATTTCTGATTATTTCAGGAAAGAAAAAGGATATAATATTGAAGAACATTTAAAAGAATTGTTTTTTGATATTGGTGATTATCGTAAAACGAGGTATGATTTTTTTGACTGTGCTACACGATTATTTGTAGAAAGTTTTACAAAACAATATTACCAATGGTGTAAGGAAAATAACCTGATAATGACGGGGCATTTCATGGCAGAAGACAACCTTACATACCAGACACAATGGATAGGTGCTGCTATGCCTCATTATCAATTTATGCATTGGCCTGGCATTGATAAACTTGGAAGGCACATACGGCAGGTCGTTACAGTAAAGCAGGTTACTTCTGCTGTGGATCAGCTTGGCAAGGAACGTGCTTTTTGTGAAGTTTTTGGATGTGTTGGGCAGCAGGTAAGCTTTTATCACAGAAAATGGATTGCTGACTGGCAGGCAGCACTTGGAATAAGTTTTGTAAATCATCACTTATCTCTGTATTCAATGAGAGGTGAAAGAAAAAGGGATTATCCAGCTAATCTATTCTACCAGCAGCCCTGGTGGGAGGATGAAAAGCTGTATTCTGACTATACTGCAAGGTTAAGTTATTTTGCTGCCAAAGGAAAAAGAAAAGTTGACATATTGGTAATACATCCAGTAGGAAGCACATGGAGCGAATATTCACCTTTAAAAGGAAACAGCACTGTGTTTGACGAGCCTTTTGACCGACTTTCAAAAGAGCTTGCTGCAAACAAACTTGATTTTCATTACGGCGATGAAATAATAATGCAGGAACATGCTAAAGTTCAGGATGGTAAGCTTGTTATTGGCCAACATAGTTATTCTACGGTAGTAGTCCCTCCATGCTGTACTTTAAGGAGCAGCACGGTAAAATTGCTTGAAGAATTTA
>Ga0134093_1001709_pt1 | contig 19792 bp, 17 predicted proteins | sample 4_1taG_FD_94452 | JGI IMG/M metagenome (GOLD analysis project Ga0134093, IMG submission 94452) | Switchgrass degrading microbial communities from high solid loading bioreactors in New Hampshire, USA - 4_13_20_68_A1 metaG | ecosystem: Engineered > Bioreactor > Semi-continuous > Anaerobic >...
ACCGCGCCGCCGCATCGATTTTTGAGCGCGAGCTGCCCGACCCGCTCTTTGGCGGGCAGGAAGAATCGCCCCTGGCCTACCACCCGGACGGCTCACCCTATCGGCCGGAGGAGATCCTCTCGGCCTGGGCCGGCAAGGACGGCCAGGTGGTGCAGAACGTCAACCTGGTGATCCGCACCCCGGGCGGGACGCTGAAGGAGGTGCTGGTCAACGCCGCCCCGGTGCCTGACCCGGACGGCCAGCCCGCCGGCGGCGTGGTGATCCTGCAGGATATTTCCGAGCTGCGCCAGGCCGAGCGGCTGGCCCGTGAGAGCGCGGCCCGCGAGCGGGCGCGCGTCAGCGAGCTGCAGGCGCTGATGGACGCCGTGCCGGCCAGCGTGTGGATCACCTACGACCCGAACGCCAGCCAGGTGGTGGGCAACCGGGCGGTCTACGACCTGCTGGGGGTGGAATACGGGGCCAATTTGCACGGCGGCGCGCTGCCCGGCCAGGCGGCCTACCGCCTGAACGGCGGGCAGGCCCCGGAGGGCGAGCTGCCGCTGGTCACCGCCGTGCGCACCGGGCGCGAGCTGAAGGGCGTGGAGATGGACGTGGTGGACGCGCAGGGGCGCACCTACCACATGTACGGCAACGTCACCCCGCTGCTGGACGACGAGGGGCTGCCGCGCGGGGCCATGGGCGCCTTCATCGACATCACCGGGCTGAAGAACGCCCAGAACGCCGCCCAGGCCTACGCCGAGCAGCTGGCCCGCTCGAACCGCGAGCTGGAGCAGTTCGCCTACACCGCCTCGCACGACCTGCAGGAACCGCTGCGCAAGATCAACTTCTTCGCCAGCCGGCTGAAGAACCAGATGGCCGGCAGCCTGGACGAGCAGGAGGGCGACTTCCTCAACCGCATGGTGTCCGCCAGCCAGCGCATGCAGGACATGATCGAAGCCCTGCTGACCTACTCGCGCGTCTCCACCAAGGCCCAGCCTTTTGTGCCGGTGGACCTGGAGCAGGTGGCCCGCGACGTGATCTCGGACCTGGAGGTCAGCCTGACGCGCAGCAAGGGCCGGGTGGAGCTGGGCGAGCTGCCGGCGCTGGAAGGCGACCGCACCCAGCTGGGCCAGCTGCTGCAGAACCTGATCGGGAACGCCATCAAGTTCCACCGGCCGGGCGTGCCGCCGGTGGTGCGCGTCTGGGGGGAGGTGGAAACGCGCGGCGGGCGTCCCTGGGTGCTGCTGCGCGTGGCCGATAACGGGATCGGCTTTGAGGAAAAGTACCTCCAGCGCATCTTTGAGCCCTTCGAGCGCCTGCACGGGCGCAGCGAGTACGAAGGCTCGGGCATGGGCCTGGCCATCTGCCGCAAGATCGTGCAGCGCCACGGGGGCGAAATCACCGCCGAAAGCCGGGTAGGCGAGGGCACCACTTTCCTGGTCGCCCTGCCGCAGGTTCACCTGGACGAGCAGGAAGCGGAACGGACCGAGGAAAGGCAGAAATGAAGCCAAAACCGAAATTGATCACCATCTTGATCGCCGACGACGACCCCGACGACTGCTACCTGGCTGAGGATGCGCTGCGCGAGGCGCGCCTGATGAACGACATTCGCTTCGTGCGCGACGGGGAAGAGCTGCTCGACTATCTCTACCGGCGCGGGCCGTACGCCGGGAAGGACGCCGCTCCTCGCCCGGGGCTGATCCTGCTGGATCTGAACATGCCGCGCAAGGACGGGCGCGAGGCGCTGCAGGAGATCAAGGCCGACCCCGAGCTGAGCCGCATCCCCGTGGTGGTGCTGACCACTTCGCGCGCCGAGGAGGACGTGCTGCGCACCTACCAGCTGGGCATCAGCGGGTACGTGACCAAGCCGGTCTCCTTCGCCGGGCTGGTGGAGGCCATGCAGGTGATCGGGCGCTACTGGTTTGAGATCGTGGAGCTGCCCAACTGACCTGATAGCCGGGGCCGAAGACGGTGGATCTCACGCCGCGGGCGAGGGCTCCAGTTCCTTCACCAGGTACAGCTCGCCGCGCTCGAAGCCGCGGGCTTCGTAGTATTTACGCGTCCCGACCGCGGCGATGACCGCCAGCCGCCCGAAGCCGTACTGCCGGGCGACGCGCTCGGCCTCGGCCAGCAGCGCCGTGCCCAGCCCGATGTGCTGCGCCGCGCCCGGGTGGTCCTTGCCCACCGGCAGCGACTGCCCGTAGACGTGCACCTCGCGGATCAGCGCCGCGCCTTCCAGATCGGCGAAGCCCAGCCGCGGGGAGGCCGGGCCGGGCAGCGAAAGGCGCAGATAGCCGGCGATGCGCCCCTGCGGGGTGCGAAAGTGCAAGAAGTGCTCTTCGGAGGGGCCGGCGGAATAGGTCTCATCGATCAGGGTCAGCGTCTCGGGGTCGACGCGCTGGCCGCGCACCTCATTGCAGCGGATGCACCGGCAGTGGCCGCCGCGGCGGGCCAGGGCGTCGCGGGCGTCCTGCCGCAGGGAGGTGCGCCGGTTGCCGGCCACCACGTGGGTGGAGGGGATGTCGCGGATGATGCGGTTGATGCGGCAGTAGGGCGGGGTGGCGGCCTTGCAGTCGGCGATCAGCTCAACCAGTTCCTCCATGCTGTAGGGGTGGTAGCTGCCGCGCTGCCACTCGGTGTACAGCTCGGCCTGCTCGAGCAGCTGGCAGGGGTAGATCTTGAGCTCGTCCGGGCAGCAGCCCTCAGTCCACAGGCGCAGGTAGTCCTGCCGGTCGGATTCGGGGGTGGCGCCGAGCAGGTTGGGCATCCAGTGCAGCACCACCTTAAACCCGGCTGCCCGCAGCATCACCGCCGCCCGCAGGGTGGCCGCGGCGGTGTGCCCGCGCCGGTTGAGCGCCAGGATGCGGTCGTCCAGGCTCTGCGCGCCGATCTGCACTTTGGTCACGCCCAGGCGGCGCAGCCAGGCCAGCTCGGCGGGCTTTACCCGGTCCGGGCGGGTTTCGATCACCAGGCCGACATTGCGGTGCGGGCCGTCCTCGTTCAGGCGGTGGGCTTCGGCCAGGCTCTCAGAGTCGACCTCGTTGAGCGCGTCGAAGCAGCGGCGAATGAACCACTCCTGGTAGTCGCGCCGGTAGGCCGACCAGGTGCCGCCCAGGATAAGCCGCTCGATCTTGTCGGTCGGGTGGCCGGTGGCCTCCAGCGCCTCGAGCCGGGAGCGCACCTGCAGGTAGGGGTCGAAGTCGTTCTGGAAGGCGCGCGCCGCGCCCGGCTCGTCGGGCAGGTAGGATTTGGGCATGCGCCAGTCGGTGGGGCAAAAGATGCAGTCGCCCGGGCAGGGGTAGGGCTTGGTCAGCACGGTGACGGTGGTCACCCCGGAGAGGGTGCGCACCGGCTTCATGCGGATGCGGGCCAGCAGATGCGGGTCTTCGGACCACTCGCCGCTCTCGACCAGCTGGTTGTACGCCGCCACCAGGATGGACTTGGGCAGATAGCCGCCCTCCGGCAGGGGATGGCGGCGGATGGAGCGGACCACATCGCGCCCGGCGCGAATTTCTTCCAGCACCACCCGCGCCAGCGCCAGCCGCTCAGGGGTGACAGAGCGCGACTGCGCCCAGGTGTTCAGATCAGTCATGGTGGAGTAATTATACTGACGGGGTCAGATTTGGGGAAGGTGGGGAGCACACTCTACCCCCAGCCCCAGGGGCTGGCGGGAGAGATCCCTCCCCTCCGTGCTGACCCTCCCGCAGCGTGTGCCAAACGTCCCCCCACCCCGGGAGAGTCGTCAATCACGCCCGCAGCGCGAGGATGATACAATAATTTCAGGCATTCCTACGCCCGGGGAGGTTCAAGGTGACCAAAACCTTAAAAATCGCAGTCCCTATGGCCGGCTTCGGCTCCCGGATGCGCCCGCATACCTGGAGCAAGCCCAAACCGCTGATCGCGCTGGCCGGCCGTACCGTGCTCGATTACGTCCTCGAGCAGTTCCGCAGCGTGCCGGCGGATTTTAACGTCGAGTACGTCTTCATTGTCGGGCCAAACCAGCTCGAGCAGGTGCAGGCGTACGCCCGGCAGCAGTACCCCGACCGGATCATCCACTGGGTGGTCCAGGAGGAAATGCGCGGACAGTCCGACGCGCTGCACCTGGCCCGTGAGCACCTCACCGGCCCCATGCTGATGTCCTTCTCCGATACGCTCATCGAAACCGACCTCTCCATCCTCGCCAGCACCGACCTGGACGGCATCGCCTGGGTAAAGCCGGTGGAAGACCCGCGCCGCTTTGGCGTGGCTCAGGTGGACAGCCAGGGCTTCGTCACCCGGCTGGTGGAAAAGCCCCAGTCGATGGAAAACAACCTGGCCGTGGTCGGCTTCTACTACTTCTCCAGCGGCGAGCGGCTGATGCAGGCCATTGAAGAGCAGAAACGCCGCCAGATGGCCCTCAAAGGCGAGTATTACCTTGTGGACGCCATCAACGTCATGCTCGAAGACGGCGCCCGCATGCAGACGCGCACCGTCGACATCTGGCTCGACGCCGGCATTCCCGAAGCGCTGCTGGCCACCAACCGCCACCTGCTGTCCAAAGGCTACGACAACAGCGCCGAAGCCGCACGGCGGCCGGGCGTGACCATCGTCCCGCCTGTGTACGTGCACCCCTCCGCCTGTCTGGAAAACGCCGTCGTCGGCCCGCATGTCTCGGTCGGGCCGGACTGCCAGTTACGCAGTGTCGTTATCAGTGATTCGATCATCGAGGCCAACACTCATGTGGAAAACGCCGTGCTGACCGGCTCGCTGCTGGGCCGTGATGTGCGCGTGCAGACCGCTCCACGGCGGCTTAATCTGGGGGATAACGCGTGGACCGCGGAATAGATCACCCGGTGGAGTGCTACTCGGGCGTCGAGTACGCCGAGCGCCCCACCGCCTTTATTTACGAAGGCCGGCGCCTGCCGGTGGACCGCATCGTTGACCGCTGGCGCGTGCCCGGTGGCAAGGGGTTCCGCGTGCAAACCCCCGACGGCCAGACCTTTGACCTCTTTTACGCTGAACTGTACGACGAATGGCGCATTCACCCTGCCGGGTAGCCCCTGGCAGGCCAGCTTGAGGAGAACAATATGACGGGATCTTCAGTTCAAACCGCGCAGACCACCCGGCGGCGCGACTCTTACCTTGCCCACAAAGTCGCCACGCTGAAACCCTCCGGCATTCGCCGCTTCTTCGACATTGCCGCCACCATGAAGGATGTGATCTCGCTGGGCATCGGCGAGCCAGACTTCGCCTCTCCGCCGGCGGTGATCGAAGCCGGGGTGAAGGCGCTGCGCTCCGGCGCCACGCACTACACCTCCAACCACGGCATTCTCGAGCTGCGCCAGAGCCTCTCGGCTAACCTGGAGAAACTGTACGGCGTGCAGTACGACCCGGCCACCGAGATCGTGATCACCGTGGGCGGCTCCGAAGCGCTGTATTTATCCTTCACCGCCCTGCTGGACCCCGGTGACGAGGTCATCATCCCCACGCCCTGCTTTGTCTCCTACCAGGCCGAGGTGATCCTGGCGGGCGGCGTGCCGGTGGAAATCCCCTGCCGCATGGAGAACAACTTCGACGTCGACCCGCAGGAAATCGCCGCGGCCATCACCCCGCGCACCAAGGCCATCCTGATCGGCTTCCCCAACAACCCCACCGGCGCGGTGGCCTCGCGCGAGACGCTGCTGGAGATCGCCCGGCTGGCCGAGCAGCACGACCTGATCGTGGTCTCGGACGAGATCTACGACCGGCTGGTCTACGGCGGGCACCAGCACGTCTGCTTCCCCTCGCTGCCGGGCGCGCGCGGTCGCAGCCTGCTGCTGGGCGGGTTCTCCAAAGACTACGCCATGACCGGCTGGCGCATCGGCTACGCCTGCGGGCCGGCCGAGCTGATCGCCGGGCTGGTGCGCATTCACCAGTACTCGGTGATGTCCGCGCCCACCATCGCGCAGATTGCCGCCATCGAGGCCCTGCGCGACACGGACGACGCCGTCCGCACCATGGTGACGGAGTACGACCGCCGCCGCCGGCTGGTCGTCTCGGAGCTGAACCGCATCGGGCTGCCCACCTTCGAGCCGAAGGGCGCCTTCTACGCCTTCCCGAAGGTATCGGTCACCGGGCTGGACGACGAAGCCTTCGCCCAGCGCCTGCTGACAGAAGAGCACGTGGCCGTGGTGCCCGGCTCCTCCTTCGGCGCCGGCGGAGAGGGCTTCGTGCGGGCATCGTACGCCACTGCGTATGAGCAGCTTGAAGAGGCCCTGCGGCGCATCGAGCGGTTTGTCAACCGGCTGTAGGCCGGGTTAGCGAGATGATAAGGAGGCGGGCTATGCCCGCCTCTTTTCTTTTCGCGGCACGGCATGGCGTTCTGATTAGAAGTCAGGTGGGGGATGGGTGGAAGACTACACCCCCTTCCTTCCATGGAAGGGAATGCACATTCTATGAAATCTGTTGGGTAATGAGGGAATCCCCCAACACCCACTTCGCGGAGGTTGGCGGAACCCTTTCCCTCCCCCCATCGTCTCTAGAGGGAGCCGCCCGCCGCGGGCGGGCCGGTTTCTTGCACCCTGCCAACAGGATATAATAATCAGGCGTTCCATCACTAACGCACGAGGAGACCCATCGCCATGAAACCTTCAATCTGGATTACCAGCCTGCTCGCGCTGGCCCTGCTGCTCAGCGCCTGCAGCGCTCCCACCCCGGAAGGCGAACCCACTCTCTCGGTCGAGCAGCAGGCCGGCACCCAGGCCGCGCTGACCGTGGAGGCTTTCACCACCCAGATGGCCCAGCAGCCCACCAACACCTCCGAGCCGACGGCCACCGAAGAGCCCGAGGCCACCATTACCCCGGAACCGACCAACACCGTCCCGGTCATCCTGGCCCCCACCAACACCAATGTTGTGGTGGCCACCCAGGCCCCCTGCGACAAAGCCGCCTTCGTCTCGGACGTGACCGTGCCCGACGACACCAACTTCCAGCCCGGTGAGACCTTCACCAAGACCTGGCGGCTGCGCAACGTGGGCACCTGCACCTGGACCTCCGGCTACAAGCTGATCTTCAAGTCCGGCAACTCGCTGGAAGGCCCTGCCTCGGTCAACCTGCCCGGCAACGTAGCCCCCAACGAGACCGTGGACATCTCCATTGAGCTCAAAGCCCCGGCCACGGCCGGCACCTACCAGGGCTACTACAAGCTGGCCAACGCCAACGGCGTCGAGTTCGGCGTCGGCCCCACTGGCGCCGAGTCCTTCTGGGTCAAGATCCGCGTGGGCGGCGGCGGGCCGACTGTCACCCCCGGCGGTCCGACGGTGACTCCAGGCGGCCCCACCGCCACCGTCACCAGAACCCCGGACCTGTTCGCGGTCACCGGCGTTGACGTGCGCGTGGAGCCTTCCACCTACACCGGCGCCTGCCCGGTCCAGCTCTCTATCAGCGCCAGCGTCACCGTCAACCGCGCCGGCACCATCACCTACTTCTGGCTGATCGACGGGGTGGCCACCGAGACTCAGTCGCTCGAGTTTGATGCCGCCGGCACAAAGACGGTTTCGCTCATGCAGCAGATCGACGTGGGCGGCGCGCACACCGTGGCCTTCCGCAACGTGGTGCCCAACAACCAGACTTTCGACCTGACCGAAATCATGATCACCTGCCAGTAGCAGGAGCGGCCGGCCGCCCTTCGGGGCGGCTGGCTTTTTATCGCGAGGAGGACTCTTGCGCAGTATACTGATCACCGGCGGCGCCGGGTTTGCCGGCTCGCACTTCGTGCGCCTGCTGCTGGCCGCCGAACCGGAGGCCCGCGTGGTCACCCTGGACCTGCTGACCTACGCCGGCAGCCGGGACAATCTGCGCGACCTGCCCGACCCCTCCCGGCACACCTTCGTCCAGGGGGACATCAACGATGCCGCCCTGCTGGACGAGCTGTTCGCCCGCCACGAGTTTGACGCGCTGGTCAACTTCGCCGCCGAATCGCACGTCGACCGCTCCATCCTCGGCCCCGGGGCCTTCCTGCAGGCCAACGTGAACGGGGCCTTCCAGCTGCTGGAGGCCGCCCGCCGCCACTGGACCGACCCGCGCGGGCGGCGCTTCCTGCAGGTCTCCACCGACGAGGTCTTCGGCGAGCTCGGCCCCGACGACCCGCCCTGGGACGAATCCTCCCCCTACGCGCCGCGCTCGCCCTACGCTGCCTCCAAAGCCGCCGCCGATCACCTGGCGCTGGCCTACCACCACACCTACGGCCTGGAGGTGCTGCTGGGCCGCTGCTCCAACCTGTACGGGCCGTACCAGCACCCCGAAAAGCTCATCCCGCTGGTGATCGAGCGGGCGCTCTCGGGCCAGCCGGTGCCCCTTTACGGCGACGGGCAGCAAATGCGCGACTGGCTCTATGTGGAGGACGGCTGCGCCGGTCTGCTGGCTGTGCTGCGCGCCGGGCGCCCCGGGCAGGCCTACAACCTGGGCGGCGGCCACCAGCCGACCAACGAGGCCCTGGTCCGGCGAATCTGCGACCTGCTGGACGGGCGCCTGCCCGGCTCGCCCCACCGGCCCTTCTCGCGCCTGATCCGCCGGGTGGCCGACCGGCCGGGCCACGACCGGCGCTACGCCCTGGACACGGCCAGAGCCCGCGCCGAGCTGGGCTGGCGCCCGCGCGTGCCGCTGGAGGAGGGCCTGAACCGCACCGTGGACTGGTATCTGCAGAACCGGCAGTGGGTGGAGGCGCGCGCCCGCTCCGGCGAGCACCAGGCCTGGCTGCGCCAGAACTACAGCCAGCGGGAATCCGAAGACTGACTCCCGCCGGGGATCAGGCCTGCCCCGGTTCTTTCAGGCCGCCGCAGCGCCGGCCGCACGGCGCCGCTCGCCCCACTCGTTGAGCAGCAGCGCCGCCAGCAGCACCGCCCCGCCGGCCAGCAGGCGGGGCAGGTCAGCCTGCTCGCCGAAGACCAGCAGCGAGACCGCCACCGCCAGGGGGATCTTGGCGTTGTTGAACACCGCCAGCGCCCCGGCGCTCACCCTGCGCGCGCCTTTGTTCCACAGGAAGAAGCAGGCCCCCGAGGCCACCGCGCCCAGGTAGAGCAGCGCCAGCCCCTGCTGTGCGGTCAGCTGCAGGCCGGCCCAGGGTGTGGTGAACACGGCCGGGATCCCGGCCGCCAGCGCCCCGCCCAGGTATAAAAGCGCGAAGGCGCCCCGGTCCGTCGCCCGCGGGTGGGCGCTCATCACCGCCCGGTAGTCCACCTGGCCGAAGGCGAAGGCCAGGTTGCTCAGCTGCACCAGCGCAAAGCCCGCCAGCATCCCCGGCTCCAGCAGGGCCAGGCCCTGCACCAGCGCCGTCCCGGCCACGGCCAGCAGCGCGGCCGCCAGCGCCGGCGGGGTGAAGCGCCGCTGCAGCGCATCGTGGATCAGCGTGACGTACAGCGGGGTGAAGATGGTGAACAGCGCCACCTGGTGCGCCTGCAGGTGAGCAAAAGACGCGTTGTAGGCTGCGTACATCAGCCCGTACTGCACCGCGCCGGTCAGCATCAGGCGGGCGGCCAGACGTTTGTTCAGCTGGCGCGGCCGGAAGAAGGGCAGAAAGACCAGCAGCGAAATCGCCAGCCGCGCAGCGGCCACGAAGTTCGGGTCCAACCCCGAAAGCTGGCCTTTGATCAGCCCGAAGGAAAAAGCCCAGACGAGGGAAACGAAAATCAGTTCAAGCACGCGGATGCCTTACCTTTAAGCAGCATTGGCCGCAATTATAACGGATAATGGCCGCCGCCCGCGGTGGGCGAAGGGATATGTGGAGGAGATGGAGCGTCCATAGCTCATCCCCCATCTGCCCGGTAAGGGTGGCTCCTTCTCACACGGTGAGGTAGTTGTTTTTCACCCATCCTCCACCTGTCCCCATGGGGGTGCCCCCCTTCCCTGAGGGAAGGGGGGAAGAGAGTATCGTGGAGGAAGGCGAGGGGCTGCGCCCCTCGCCTTCCTCCACACCAGCCATCCACACCTAGGGGCAAAGGAAGACAACCTTCCGCCATGGAAGGGTTGCCCTGGAGGGAATGATCACCTCTGGTTTGAACGACAAGAGCCCCCTCCTTCAGGGAACACTCCTGCAGAATACATGTGGGGACGGGGTTAGTCTTTTCTCTCGCAGGGCGAAGCCATGCTTCCCCGCTGGTTAAGCCGTCTTTGCTCTCCGCCCGAGCAGGTGGATGGCGCAAAGTCACATCCACCCCCTCGCCCTCCGCCGGATGTGTGGATGGCTGGTGTGGAGGAAGGCGCGAAACCTCCGGTTTCGCGCCTTCCTCCACCGTAAAACCCTCCCCCCTTCCCAGTGAAGGACCTGGGAGCCAGCAGCTCAGCCGCTATGGGAAGGGGGGTAGGGGGGATGGGTGGAAGACAACCTCTATACCTGAGGGGAGGAGGTATCCCCATGGAGGCAGGTGGGGGATGGGTGAATGACACCTCCCTCTACGAAGGGGGCCGGGGGGATGGCCCCTCCCCCGCTCCAGACCCCGTTCGACCCCGCGGCGCGTTTCCGGTATAATACGCCCATCACCCTTGTTCCTTATCTGGAGCCATTTTGATCGCCAAAATCCGTGCCCTCTTCTTTGCCGTCATTCGCCTGTTCGTGCCCCAGCCGGTGCGCCGCAAGATGCGGCAGTGGCTGCGTGCCGCCTTCGGCTTTCGCGCCCGCCGAAAGCTGCAGGAGCACCGCGCCGCGCTGGCCGGCATCCTGGCCGAGAATCAGGGCAAACCGCTGATCATCATCGCCCCGTCGCTCGACTGGGACGTGCAGCTCTTCCAGCGCCCGCAGCAGATCGCCCTGGCGCTGGCCCGCCAGGGGGCGCTGGTCTTCTACATGCAGCCCAAGCCGGACCTGAAGCAGCCGCCCTTCCTGCAGTACCGCCCGGGTATGTACCTGTGCAACGTCTACCACGAAGCCTTCCAGGTAATCCCCTGCCCGCTGGTCTACGTGCTCACCTGGAACAGCGACTTCCTCTCCTGCTTTGACCGCCCCCGGGCCATCTACGACTACGTCGACGACGTGAACGTGTTCTACGGCGACCACAATGCCATCGTCGCCGGGCACAAACGCCTGCTGGCCAAGGCCGAGTTCGTCATGGCCACCGCCGAGAAGCTCTATGAGGAAGCCTCGCAGCACCGCCCGGACGTGCTCTTCTCGCCCAACGGTGTGGAGATCGAGCATTTCTGCCGCTACACCCTGCAGGCCCCGCCCGTCCCCGAGGACATGCAGCCCGTGCTGGAGCGCCGCCACCCGGTGATCGGCTACTACGGCGCGCTGGCCCGCTGGTTCGACTACGACCTGCTCAGGCGGCTCTCCGCCCTGCGCCCCGATTACGAGTTCGTGCTCATCGGCCCGGACTACGACGGCACGCTCAACCCCACCGGCATCCTCAAACTGCCCAACGTGCACTGGCTGGGCGTCAAGAAGTACACCGAGCTGCCCGATTACCTGTACTACTTCGACGTGGCCACCATCCCCTTCCAGATCAACGACATCACCCACGCCACCTCGCCGCTCAAGCTGTTTGAATACATGGCCGGCGGCAAGCCGGTGGTGATCACCCCCATGCACGAGTCCATGCGCTACCCCGGCGTGCTGGTGGGGGCCACGCCCGAAGAGTTCGCCGCCCAGCTGGACCGTGCGCTGGAGCTGCGCTCCGACCCCGACCACCAGCGCACGCTGCGCGAAGTGGCCGAGGCCAACACCTGGGACGAGCGCGCCCGCCAGCTGCTGCAGGCCGTGGCCGGCCATCGCCAGGCCTGATCCCGCGGGGCCGCATGAGCCAGCCCTACAACTGCCCTGACTGCGGCGCCGTCCACCCGGACGGCAGCACCTGCCCGGAGGTCTTCGGGCGCCTGCTGGCCCTGGAGATGACCGACCCCGGCTTCGGGCAGGTGCACCTGTTCACCGTGGCCTGCTACATGATCCAGCACAACGGCTACTCCGACCCGGCGCTGGTCTGGATGGAGCGCCAGCTGCGCGACCACCTGGCCGGTACCCCGGCCGCAGAGATTCGCCGCCGGTCCGCGCAGGAAGTCAGCCAGGCGGAGCGCAAATGGAAGGTGACCCGCCAGCCCGGTGACCGCCCTCTGCCGCGCGTGGCCTGGTCGCGCACCATCGCCGATGCGGACCGCGCCGCCGGGGACCCGGCCGCCTACCAGGCCGCCGTCACCGCATGGGCGCGGGCCGTGGTGGAGGAAATGCGCCCCCTGCTGCCTCGTTAGCCACCCCCCATGCACAGCGCCGCCGATTCCCCCGACTTTTCTGACCTGCTCATCCGCCCCTTCCGTCCGGAAGACCAGGCCGCGGCCCGCCAGTTGATCCTGGCCGGCCTGGAAGAGCGCTGGGGCAAACTCGACCCCTCCCTCAACCCCGATCTGGAGGACATCGCCGCATCCTACGCGGAGGGGCTGTTCCTGGTGGCCTTCCTCGGCGGGCGGCTGGTGGGCACCGGTGCGGTGCTGCGCCGCGGCGAGGAGGCCTGGGTCTGCCGCATGTCGGTGGCGGCGGAGCTGCGCCGGCGCGGCCTCGGCCGCCAGATTCTGGAGCGGCTGGCGGAGCAGGCCCGCGCCTGGGGCTGCTCCTTTCTGCGCCTGGAGACCACCGCCACCTGGCGGGACGCGGCCGCCTTCTACCTCAGCCAGGGCTTTCAGCCGGTCGAAGAGCGCGGCGGCGACATTTACTTCGAAAAACCCCTGACCGCATAGGCTTCCCCATTCCAGAAACAGCCTGATCCAGCGTCTGCCGCGGTTTTCACCTTCCGGATGCCCCCGCCCGGGAACCAAATACGGGCCGCAAGCGTCCTTAATCCATGACATCGGGTCATGTTCGCATCTGGGAGGAGTCATGAAACGCTTACTGGTCCTGTTCATCACCCTGGCCATCCTGGCCGCCAGCTTCCCCCCGCAGGCCGTCGCCGCGCAGGCTTCCTGCGGCCGCACCTACACGGTTCAAAAAGGGGACTACCTGTCTAAAATCGCCCGCCAGTGCGGGGTGACCACCACCGCGCTGCTGCAGGCCAATCCGTCCATCTCGGACTGGAACCTGATCTACCCCGGCCAGGTGCTCAACATCCCTCAGCCGGGCGATCCGCTGCCTTCCACCGTCACGGGCGGCTCCACCTACATCGTCCAGCCGGGTGACACGCTCAGCCGCATCGCCCGCCGCTTCTCGGTGACCGTGGAGGCCATCCAGAAGGCCAATCCGTCCATCACCAACCCGAACCGCATCTACTCCGGCCAGCGCATTGTGCTGCCTTCCGGCGCGGCTCAGGTGCCCACCGTCTCCATCACCCCGGTGAGCGGCAAGGCTGGCAGCACCATCACCCTGGCAGCGGTCGGCTTCCGCCCCAACATCGAGGTGCAGATCCTCTTCGGCGCGGATGAGAACGCCAGCGAGGTAATCGGCACCTTCTCCACCGACGCCCGCGGCGCGCTCCTGCGCTCGATCAACGTGCCCTCCTCGGCCGCGGCGGACAAGAGCTACGTCTTCGTGGTCCGCTCCACGCAGAACACCTCTGAACGGGCCGTCTCCAACCCCTTCTCCACGGGCAAATCCAGCCAGCCCTCGGGCACGCAGACCTACGTCGTCCAGCGCGGCGACTACCTGCGCCTGATCGCCGCGAAATTCGACACCTCCGTGGCCGCCATCCTGATCGCCAACCCGTCCATCACCAACCCCAACCGCATCGACGTCGGGCAGCGCCTGAGCATCCCGGCCGGCAAGAAGGACGCCGTGGTGGCGGTGACCCCGCTGAGCGGCGCGGGCGGCAGCCAGGTGTACGTGGTGGCGGGCGGCTTCCCGGCCAACCAGAACGTGGACCTGGAGCTGGGCCTGGAAGGCCAGTCCGCCAGCGTGATTGTGGACGGGCGCACCGACTCGAGCGGCTACGTGCTCAAGCTGATGACCATCCCCTCCGGCGCCCGCGCCGGTGAGCGCTGGACCGCCCGGGTGCGCACCACCGACCTGGCCGCAGGCACCAGCGCCGTCTCGGGTGTGTTCACGGTGAAATAATTCCTGTCCCCTCATCGCTGCCTCCCCGTCTCCCCCCGGAAGGAGACGGGGAGGTCTTTTTTTCACCCGAAGGGGGGATTTTGCACACCTTCTCAGGGCGCCTGGATTGACGAATTTGATCTATAAAGGGTAATATTAACCGGAAAAGTGTTCAACCCCCAAGGAGGACCAATGGCTGAAGTCTACGACGATTCATCCACCCGCCGCGACATTGTCTTCCAGGACCCGCCCTGGGCCGCTCACCTGTTCGGCTCCCCGCGCTGGGCCTGGCTGTGGCTCCTGCCGCGCCTGTACGTGGGCTATTCCTGGCTGGAGAGCGGCTGGGGCAAAATCAACAACCCCGCCTGGACCACCGGCGAGCCGCTGCGCGGCTTCTGGGCCAATGCGGCCGCCATCCCCGAATCGGGTCGCCCGGCCATCGCCTTCGACTGGTACCGGGCATTTATCCAGATGCTGCTGGATTCCGGCTCCTATACCTGGTTTGCCGACCTGATCATGATCGGCGAGGTGCTGGTGGGCATCGCCCTGATCCTGGGCGCCTTCACCGGGATCGCTGCCGCCGCCGGCGGCTTCATGAACTGGAATTTCATGATGGCCGGCACGGCTTCCATCAACCCGCTGCTCTTCCTGCTCTCTGTCTTTTTGATCCTGGCCTGGAAGAACGCCGGCTGGATCGGCCTGGACCGCTGGCTGCTGCCGATGTTTGGCACGCCCTGGAAGCCAGGCAGGGTCTTTGCCAGGCAAAGGGCCTGATCGGGCCTTCGCCCGTTTTCAATTCGCGCCGCCCGTCTCGCCTAGCCCAGCAGGACTTCGACGTACTGGTCGATGACCCGTTCCAGATCGAAGGCCTGCTCGGCCCGGCGGCGGGCGGCGCTGCGGAACTCCTCCCCGCCGGCCAGCACCTCGCGGGCGGCCTCCACCAGCGGCCCCATCACGGGCGGCTCCAGCGCCCAGTAATTGCTTCCGTAGGGGGCCAGACGGCCGGCGTCGCCCTGCACCAGCTCGGGCAGCGAGCCGGTGGCAAAACCCGTCACCGGCAGCCCGCAGGCCATCGCCTCGATGACCGCGTTCGGGCAGGCGGCGTTGATGTCCGCCGAAAAGAGCAAATGCGCCGAGCGGTCCGCCGCGGGGATCTGCTCGCGCGGCAGCACCCCGGCCCAGGTCAGCATCAGGTCACCGGCCCACGCGCGGGCGGCCTGGCGCAGCGGCTCGGGCACCTGCCCGGCCACCACCAGCTCCACCGGCCGGTCCAGGCAGGTGTCCAGCCCGCGGGCCAGCTGGATGGCGTTTTCCAGCCCCTGCTCGTTGCCCCCGCCGAAGTGACCCTCCACCAGCAGCAGGCGCACCCGGTCGTTCGGGCGCTCTTCGGGGCCGTCCGGGCGGAAGGCCTGCAGGTCCACGCCGTTGTAAATCACCCGCCCCGGCGCGGGGACGGGGCCGTAGACCGTCTGCCACCAGTTGAGCGCGAACTGGCTCTGGTAGACCACCCGGTCGGCCAGCCAGCGGCGGGTGAGGGCCAGCAGCCGGTTGCCGTACTCCGAGCGCAGCGCATGCTTCCAGCCGGTGCGCCTGCGCCGGTGGACCCAGTTCATCCCGTCCAGGCGCTGCACCACGCGGAGGCCGCGGCGCCGGGCCGCGATCAGCTCGCCCAGGTGGCGGCGCGTCCCGGCGATCACCAGCACCGCCGCGCAGCCTTCTTTCGGGATGCGGTCGTAAACCGGGATGCCGCGCTTTTCCAGCCCGGCGCAGAAGCGGGCGCGGAAGGATGCCGGCCCGCCCAGGCCTTCCAGCCGGGGCAGAATGGCGATGCCTTCAGCCATCAGCGCTCCAGTTCATTCCGGGGGTCGAAATCCAGCAGGGCCTGCAGGATGCGCCCGGCCGCGTGCCCGTCGCCGAAGGGGTTGGCCGCCTGAGCCATCTGGCGGTAGGCCTCCGGGTCGCTCAGCAGGCGCTGGGCCTCGCGCAGGATGCGCTGCGTATCGGTGCCAACCAGCTTGAGCACCCCGGCCTCCACGCCTTCGGGCCGCTCGGTGACCTCGCGCAGCACCAGCGTGGGCTTGCCCAGCCCGGTGGCCTCCTCCTGGATGCCGCCCGAATCGGTCAGCACCAGCGCGGCCCGCTGCATCAGGTGCACCATGGGTAAATAATCCAGCGGCGGCAGCAGGGTGATGTTGGGCACCCCGCCGAGCATGCGGTGAGCCGGCTCCTGCACGTTGGGGTTGAGGTGCACCGGATAGACCAGCCGCAGGTCGGGATCCGACTCGGCCAGCGCCTTCAAGGCGGCAAAAATGTTCTCCAGCGGCCGGCCGAAGTTCTCGCGGCGGTGGGCGGTGACCAGCACCAGCCGGCGGCCGGGCTCGTCCAGCCCGATCCTGCGCACCAGCTCGTCGACCTCGGGCGGGGCGGGTTGGCGGATGATCTCGTGCAGCGCGTCGATGACGGTGTTGCCCGTCACCGCGATGCGCCAGTCGGGCACGCCCTCCGAAAGCAGGTTCTGGCGGGCGTGCGCGGTGGGGGCGAAGTGCAGATCGGCCACCACGCCGGCGATGCGGCGGTTAATTTCTTCCGGAAACGGCTGCCAGCGGTCGCGGGTGCGCAGTCCGGCCTCCACGTGGCCCACGCGCACCTTGCGGTAAAAGCCCAGCAGCGCGGCGGTCATCACCGTGGTGGTGTCGCCCTGCACCAGGATCCAGTCCGGCTGTTCGTCCTCCAGCACCGGGTCCAGGTGGGTGAGGATGGAGGCGGTCAGCTCGGCCAGCGACTGGTTGGGGCGCATCAGGTCCAGGTCGATATCGGGCTGCACGCCGAAGACCTCCAGCACCTGGTCGAGCATCTGGCGGTGCTGCGCGGTGACGCACACGCGGGACTGCACCCGGTCGCACCCGGCCAGCGCCTTCACCACCGGGGCCATCTTGACCGCTTCGGGGCGGGTGCCAAAAATGGAAAGCACGCGCAGCGGGCGGTTCATGCCTGCTCCTTTCGCACGCCCAGTTTGTACATCGTGAAGCCGGCCGCCTGCCAGCTGCCGGCGTCCCAGCCGTTGACGCAGTCGATGGCCACCCGCGCCGGAGTGCGGGCCGCCACATCCGCCGGGACGAGCTCTTTCAGCTGTGTGTGGCCCACCAGCAGCACCAGCGCGTCGGCATCCGCCAGGGCCTCATCCAGGCTGGCGGCGCCCTCCACGCCGTTGTGGGCAAAGCCGGGTTTGAAGGGCTCGAAGACACGCACCTCGGCCCCCGAGTCGCGCAGGCAGTGCACCACCTCGAAGACCGGGCTCTCTCGCAGGTCGTCCACGTCGGGCTTGTAGGCCGCGCCCAGCACGGCCACACGCCGGCCGCGCAGCCCGCCCAGCCCGCGAGCGATCAACCGGCAGACGAAATGCGGTTGATCGTCGTTGACCTGCCGGGCGGTGCGGATCAGCGGGGTCAGGTCCGGAGCGGCTTCCACCAGGAACCAGGGGTCCACGCTGATGCAGTGCCCGCCCACCCCGGGGCCGGGGCGCAGGATCTGCACGCGCGGGTGTAAATTGGCGATGTCCACCGCCTCCCACACATCCACGCCGAAGCGGTCGGCCAGGCGGGAGAACTCGTTGGCCAGGGCGATGTTGACATCCCGGAAGGTGTTCTCCATCAGCTTGACCATCTCGGCGGTGGTGGCGTCGGTCAGCAGGATCTGCCCGCGCACGAAGGTGGCATACAGGTCGCGCCCGGCCTCGGCCGACTCGGGCGTGATGCCGCCGATCACCCGGGCATTCTCGATCAGCTCGCGCAGGATCTGCCCGGGCAGCACCCGCTCGGGCGAGTAGGCCAGAAAAAAGTCCTGCCCGGCCTTCAGCCCGGAGCGCTCCAGGATGGGGGCCACCAGGTCCAGTGTGGTGCGCGGCGGGGAAGTGGACTCGAGCACCACCAGATTGCCGGGCCGCAGGTGCGGCACGATGGCCTCGGTGGCGGCGGTCACCGCGCTCATGTCGGCGCGTTTATATCCCTCTTCAGCGGCGCCCGCCTGGAAGGGGGTGGGCACGGCGATTATGAATGCGTCCGCGGAGACGGGCTTGTCGCAGATGGTCAGGCTGCCGGATTTCAGCGCCGCCTGCACCAGGGTGCGCAGCCCCGGCTCGTAGAGGTGCAGCTGGCCGTTTTGCAGGCCGCGCACCACCCGGGGGTTGCTGTCCACGCCGGTAACCTTCAGACCGTGAGTGGCGAAGGTGCTGGCAGTGGGCAGGCCGATGTACCCCAGCCCCAGGACGCAGATCGATTGAAACTTCACGCGGGCTCCTTAAGTAGAAATTCAGCAGTCGAATTATGCCACATTTGTGCACAGTTGTCAGGGACGAAGATGGCGGGGACAGATCCCGCCAGACCCATCATGCAGTTCCGCTCGTTTGCCCCTTCCACTACGTAATGGATGTATTGGGTTGGAGACACCTCACCCTTTCCTTTAGGCAAGGGAGGCGTCCCGTGGTACCCCCCGCTGCGAGCGCAAGCCCCCCATAACACGGGGATGATATCCCCAACAAGGGGAATGATATAATCACCGCGGTCATGATCACCGTCTTCATCCTCGTTACCGCCTGCCTGGCCCTGCTGACCGGCCTGGGGCTGCCGCTGGCCCGGCGGCTGGACCAGCCCGTCCCCGAGACGCTCTTCGCCGCCTTCCTGGCGGGCTGGGGGCTGGCCATCGCCGGGCTGCAGATCTGGCACCTGGCCCTTCCGGCCAACGGTCTGGCGCTGGCCGCGCTGGCTGCCGCCTCGCTGGCCGGCTGGGCGCTTTATGCCCGCCCGCTGGCGGCCTGGCTTCGCGCCCAAAAATCAGCGCCGCGGAGGACGCAGGTGCTGGTGGGCGGGCTGGGCCTGCTGATCCTGGGGCTGCTGGTCAACCAGGCGCTGCACTCGCCCTCTTCCTACGACCACGGGCTGTATCACCTGCCGATGGTGCGCTGGCTGCAGGCTTACCGGATTGTGCCCGGGCTGGGCAACCTGCACCACCGCTTCGCTTTTAACAACGCCTCCTTCCTGCTGGTGGCCGCGCTGGATTCCGGCCCCTGGCGCGGGCTGACCTATTACACCGCCACCACCGCCATCTACGCCGCGCTGGCCCTGCGCGGCCTGCTGGGGGCTTACCGCGCCGCCCGGGGCAGCCGCAGCCAGCGCGAGGCGCTCTATGCCCTGCTGCTGCCGGTGACGCTGTGGATGGCCTTCCGGCCGGAGTTTGAGTTCGCCGGCTATTCCACCGATGCGGCGGTGTTCTTCCTGCAGGCCGCGCTGGCCGCCGAGCTGCTCCATGCCTTCGAGGCGGCTGACCGGCCCCGCCCGTCGCGCGCCGTCACGCTGGCGCTGCTGGTTTTCAGCGCGGCGGTGGGGCTGTCCGTGAAGGCCAGTTTCGCCGTCTTCGGGCTGGGGATGGGGCTGGCCGCGCTGTGGACCTGGGCCGGCGGTCCGCGCCCCACCCGGCGAGAGGCCGTCTCGGCGCTGAGCCGCGCCGTCACGCTGGCGCTGCTGGTGCTGGTGCCCTGGCTGGCGCGTCACGCCCTGCTGAGCGGATACCTGCTCTACCCGCTCACCACCTTCCGCCTGGAGCTGCCCTGGATGATGCCGGCCGCCATGGCCGACCCGATCGCCGGGGTGATCAGCGAGTGGGCCAGGCACGGCTATCACATGCCCGTAGGTACGCCCTTCCAGGAGTGGTTTGTCTGGTGGCTGCCCCGCCAGATGATCGAGTTTCGCCAGTCGGTTCCGCTGGCCGCGGGGCTGCTGCTGCTTTCACTGGTGCTGGGCCGCCTGCCGAAGGCCCGCGGGATCCAGCGGCGCGGTCCGCTGGCGCTGCTGATCATCACCG
>Ga0134093_1001743_pt1 | contig 19538 bp, 14 predicted proteins | sample 4_1taG_FD_94452 | JGI IMG/M metagenome (GOLD analysis project Ga0134093, IMG submission 94452) | Switchgrass degrading microbial communities from high solid loading bioreactors in New Hampshire, USA - 4_13_20_68_A1 metaG | ecosystem: Engineered > Bioreactor > Semi-continuous > Anaerobic >...
GCGAAAATGAAAACAGGCAGAATAATCTGGGATGAGAAGATATCAGAAAACCATATACAAGCCGAAAATGACATAGAATCAACTAATAGTTTAATTATAAATAAGGCAAATTCAATAACAGATGGAAAGTCAACAAAGGATGTAAGAGAAATATACAATTTTGTTAATGCTCATATTAAATGGCCAACCGGGGACAGGATTAGCTACGGTGAGGTTAAGCAGTCTGCTCTGACAGCTCTGGAAACCGGAGAAGGAGTATGCGGTGAGTTTGCCAATTTAATGACGGCATTGTGCAGAGCTAAGGAGATACCAGCAAAAAGCATTTCAGGGCTAAATATACCTTTTTTGCCTATATCCAAAAAATCAAACTGGAGCCACCAGGCCGGAGCCCATGCCTGGGTGGAGTTTTACTCTGATGGAAAATGGCATTTTGCCGATCCGTCACGAGGAAGAAGCAGAAATTTTATCAATGTTGACGGACTTCATTTATCCTATGGAGAAAAAGAGCACATAAAAATGGTTTTTAATGAAAGTGTTGAATGGGCAGGTACTGATTTTAACATAATTGGCGCTATGGAAAATCCATTGCATTTTGTGGCAGCAACGTCAAGTGAAAATACTGCCATATCGCCTGTAGGGTATATTGAAATCAAAAACAGATACATATTGTTTTTTATATTGGTGATCCTTATTGCTGCTATTGAGGGCATGATAAAAAGAAAATCGGGACATCAAAAGTCTGTTGTTGAAAAAGCTGTTTGAGAGCATAGTATATTAAAATATTATCTAATCAACTGTATATACACTTTTCGACTCTCGAAAAAAAGTCTATGGGAGCTATTCTAAGTGTGATAGAATAGATATCAGTGCTTGCTGACAGAACAGGTTAGTTGTTTATCGGCTTTTCCGAGGTTGTGTTGTCAGCTTGGACGTTGGTTATAAAATTGGAGAATATACAGGCAATGATTTGAATAAAGGGAGCGAGCAATAAATGGAAAAAGCAAAGGTTTATTTTTCGGATTTCCGTACGGTGGCATACGGAGACGGACTGCCTGCCAAACTTAAGAAACTCATAAAAAAAGCCGGTATCGGTCAGATAGATATGGATGGCAAGTTCGTCGCTATCAAGATGCATTTTGGTGAGCTGGGAAATGTCAGCTACCTTCGTCCCAATTATGCCAGGGCTGTGGTTGACGTTGTAAAGGAGCTGGGTGGCAAGCCTTTTTTGACCGACTGCAATACCATGTATCCCGGAAAACGAAAAAATGCCCTTGAGCATTTGGAGTGTGCATGGGAAAACGGCTTTACACCGTTGACAGTAGGATGTCCGATTCTGATCGGTGATGGACTGAAGGGTACCGATGATATCGCGGTACCTGTAAAGGGAGGACAATATGTAAAGGAAGCCAGAATCGGCCGGGCTATTATGGATGCGGACGTATTCATCAGTCTGACTCATTTCAAGGGGCATGAGATGACTGGTTTTGGCGGAGCGATTAAAAACATAGGAATGGGCTGTGGCTCCCGCGCGGGGAAAAAGGAGCAGCACAGTAATGGCAAGCCGAATATCGATCAGTATTTGTGCCGTGGATGCCGCAGGTGCCTGAGAGAGTGCGCCAACAGCGCTTTGGTATTTGACACTGCCCGCAAAAAGATGACGGTTAATAGGGAAAACTGCGTGGGCTGTGGTCGCTGCCTTGGTTCGTGCAATTATGATGCTATCTCATTTGATGACGATGCTGCCGTCGAGCAGTTAAACTATCGTATGGCGGAATACGCCAAGGCAGTGGTGGACGGCCGTCCTTGCTTCCATATCTCCCTGGTGGTGGATGTGTCCCCCTACTGCGACTGTCATGGGGAAAATGACGTGCCCATTTTGCCTGATTTGGGCATGTTTGCATCCTTTGACCCGTTGGCATTGGATCAGGCCTGTGCAGACGCCTGCCTGAAAGCTGCACCACTTCCTGGAAGCCATCTGGCCGACAACATGGCTAAACCGGACTTTGTTGACCATCATGACCACTTCATCAACTCCATGCCCGAATCAGAATGGCGTTCCTGCTTGGAGCACGCCGAGAGAATCGGTTTGGGTACGCGGGACTATGAGCTGATTGTAGTTAAGTAAACCGGGAGCCGAATAAAACATACATAAAAATTTTATCCCGGATACCTTTTTATATTTATATTTCAGGGTATTAAGGGTCCGGAACCATTGAAATAATATGAAAATTAAAGAATCTGAGGTGTTTAAATGAAACCTGCTCCCGCGGAATATTCCGTTGTCAAAAAAGAAAACGCCTCCGAAATACATATACGCAAACTGAACTTCGACGTTTCCCGTTACTTCCCGGATGTTACGGTTCCCGAACCTATAACCGACGAAGTTCTGGATAAACTTATCGTAGAAGCATCAGTGACCGAAATCCCGATCCTGAAAAAAGAAATCGGGAAAGACGAACTGGTACTAATTGTGGGAGTATCCGAAGAAAAATTATTGAACGCCTTTATCGAAATGTTTCTCTCCTCCCTCGGGAAGTTTTACGAGGAGAACGAAACACACATAACAAGGATGTTCGGCAGCTTTGTATTTATCAAAAGGGAAAACGGGGAGCTTCGGGCAGTGAAGGCAACCCCGGTCCCAATCCGTTACTGCCCTCTTATGAGGCAGCTCCTGAAGGAAGTCGGTGGCAAGACCGCAGAAAAGCTCCTCGCCTCCATTGAGTCGGGCGACGCCGCGAACCAGACGGATATGATGTGCAGCCTCATAAACGAGGTCGTTATAAGAGGCGGTTACTTTGACACCTCGCGCCCGTTAAACTCCTGCGAAGCCAACGTGCTTTTCGGCGCCTCGGAAATGATGAGCACTGCTTTTAGAAGCGGGATTCTTGACGCGGCCGTTATCGTTTCAAATAACCTTGGAACGATAATAACGACCGACGACAGAAACACGCAGGGTGCCGTGCAGCGCATGACCGGCCTCTTCCTGACAAGCCCCTCGCGCGAAATCGTCGATACGGCCCTGAAAGCGAAAATTATTCCCGTATTTCCGCATACCGCGATAATAGACCAGCTTGAAGGAGTAAAGCTCGCCATAGCGCTGGGTTATAAGCGTATAGCCGTTTCGGTCGCGTGGCTGGATAATATCCTCCTCAATGAAATCTCAAAGTTAGAAAAAGGCGGTGTAACGATTTACAAGTTAGGGCTTTGCTCGACTGGGATAGACGAAAAGACTGCGGAAGCCATGGAGAGAAACGCCGACCTTATCTGGTCCTGCGCCTCCAGGGTGATAAGGTCGAAAATCGAACCTAACGCCATAGCGCAGGTTGGAATCAGGATACCGGTCCATATCATGACCGAAAAAGGCTGGCGGCTTGTTAAAAACCATCTCGAGCTCACCACCCTGGACCGCACGGGAAAAACAGTTTCCTATGACAGCGTAGCCTTAAAAAAGGGTCCCGATAAGCCCGTTATCTTAAACGACGGAAACGAGTTTTGCGTAATTACCGCGAAACAGGTAAAGGGCTGTCCCGATTGCCCGCACCCCTGCGTATAATGACACTCAAGTCCGATGTTTTTTGCTGTATTCCATTCGAAAATGCTTCTTTATAGTATCTCCGGCAGATATTTGATGAAATTCTGCAGGAGCTTTTTTATGTTCAAAACCGTTTTTTTTCTTTTGGAGAAAAAATCAAGAAGGTATAATTTTGATATGATAAAATACATTTATCTTAAGATATTAAGGAGTACTCCGGATGAACTATTTCAAACCGGGCCATGCAGAGAGTGTGGTGTTGATGTCAGGGACAGATCAACAGAAGGCTCAAAATGCTAATAAATAAAGGTTTCCAGGCATTGATTCTTTTTCCCGGCTGTTCTGCCTGAGATGATAATGCCAGGTGAGTGTGTAGTACTAAGGTTGAGGATATAATAAAATCCAATTTGTCAAAACATATCAATGGAATATAAAATTCCTGGGAAACAAGTCTGTTCAGGCAGTATTTGACAGGCAAGTGCTCATATTAGATGTCATAGCAAATACTAAATTGATGTTAAAATTAAATGGTTTGAAAGAGACCGAATTGACATGTTCCACATACAGATACTATAAAAAACAGCATTCATACATAAAATTCCATCAACTTAAGCCATGTTGAGACGGTATGCTTTATGTCAGAAAGTAAAGTCTGAAAAGACTGAAAATAATAGATTTCGCGTTTATAAATGTTTTTCTGGTTTTTAATAATATATTTGATATAATTATAAAAACAGGCTATGTCTTTGTTAAACCTACTGCATATATAGGTGTATGGATTTCTGATTTTCCTGGAAGTGGCAAATCTCACTTTCATAAAATGCTTTTCTGTATACCCGGCAACTTGCAGCGTAAAAGGTGATAAAAGGCTAAGCTGTATTAAAACTTAGGGTTTAGTTATCTTCACTGTACTTTTAGCAGTTTAAACCCCTAAACATTGGATAGTGCTGTTGCCCATATTATAGGAGCATTTGTCGGGATAATCTGCGGCTGTTGGCTTAAAAACAAAGAAGATAAGAAGGCTATATGCTGTAAAAATCACTTAACATACTGAACATTTAAGGGGATAGGATGATAGAGGCATATGACAAGTAGCAAAGGCAATCAAACAGGGTTAAGTATAGCAGTAATAGCATTACTACTGATTTTCCAGCAATTTGCGAGTAAGGTTGGAAATTTGGTTGCTGGTTGTTTTGATTACACGGTAATAGATGAATATGGCGTTTTTGCATATGTGTCGGTACATCATATTGTACAGATGCTTATAGCATTATTGGCTATTTTAATACTTACAAAAAAATATAAAATCGATTTTGGTTTTAGTACGGGAGATAAGAAAACAGGAATAAAGTATTTGATAGTTTTTACAGTTGCTGTACTTGTGTTTACTATAATCTCATATGGGATTAGATATTTTGGTAATCAAGTTATACAATATGACTACCCGTTAAATGCAAAAAATGTTCTGGGTACATTAGGGTTCCAATTATTGCTGTCAGGGCCATCAGAAGAAATCTTATTTCGTGCTTTGCCTGTTGGGATACTCACTTTCCTGTTTGACGGCAATAAAGAGAGAAAAGTTACTAAAATGAACATCTCCTATGAGGCTATTGTAGCTGCAATATTGTTCTCAATTGCACATATCAGATGGACAGTTAATCCATTTTCCATAGGTGTGAACTACCTTCAGCTAATATACTGCTTTGTTCTGGGTATAGCCTATGGAAAAGCATATCAGGAAAGCAACAGTGTTATATATCCAATGATAATGCATAGTGTTTCAAATGTCATTACGGTAGGTATAGGATACATTTTTTCAATTATAAGTGTATAGTATTTTTCATCCTCTGCAATACTTGGAGATTTGCAAAAAATTTTTCTAATGTCTCTTGACTTTGACGTCGTGTCGTCCATTACAATGTTTATGAAAGGAGGCGGGCAGATGAAACTTACGACGATCAGCACATAAGATTATCGCTGCTTTTTATAACGATAATTCCGCCTATAACAGTAACTTCTATACCGAGTAATGAAATCTTACCGGCGCTTTTGTCTTTTAACAGCTTCCATAGTACAATGCAGATTATAGTAAATAAAACCAACAGTATTAAAGCAAATACCCAAATACTTATCTTAATAACAACCCCCACTTTTCCTATCTTTTCTATATCTATTGTTTTTTTATAAATACCTTAGGCTTCCCTGATTATAACTCTTTAGCATAGTTTGTCCATCTTCTTTCACTTATTAATTACAGGTAGTCTAAAAACTTTATCAATAATATAAGACACAGAAAATAATAAAAGGTTACACCATTTAGAAAATTCGTTACTATGTTCTTGTAAATTAAGGCAAAAATCCCATTAATACAAAGCAACATAGCGGCATATTTTGATAAGCCTTCTTTATGGTGGTGCAGCTAAGATCATGAATATGCGGCGAGAAAGAAAGCGAGCTAAATTTCTCACCTCGAGTAAAGAATGAGTATTCCGGAAATAGATTGTCAATGTTAATTGTCGGTTTCCTGCGTGTTCTCGGCAATTCTGTAGCCAACGCCAACCTCTGTGAAAATATACTGAGGGTTTGTCGGATCCTTTTCGATTTTTCTGCGGATACTGGCCATATGAACACGTAAAATTTTGTTATCCATGGGGGCGGAGGGTCCCCAAAGCTCACGCAGCATATATTTATATGTCAATACACGCCCGGGATGTTTACCCAGTAAAGCTATGATTCTGAATTCGTTCGGGGTCAGATGAACATCTTCCCCGCACACACACACCCTTAACTTTTTATAGTCAATTTCCAATTCTCCGACACGATAGCAACCATCTATACCAATTTCCTTGTTCTCTGCTGCGGTAAGTGAATGCCTTAATGCTGTTCGTATACGGGCAAGTAATTCGACTGAACCAAAGGGCTTCGTGATATAGTCATCTGCCCCTGAGTCCAAAGCAAGCGCTTTGTTTTCTTCCGAGTTTCGGGCGGAAATTACTATGATGGGGGTCAATGTCCATTTCCGGACACTCGTTATGATGTCAATGCCATCCATATCCGGAAGACCGAGATCAAGCAATATACAGTCGGGGCAGTGAGAAGTAATCATATGAATTGCCGAACGTCCATTGGTTGCAGTAACTGTTTCATATCCGGCCGCGTCAACAGTTGTTTTCAGATAATTCAAAATACCCGGATCGTCCTCAATAATCAAAATCTTTTGAAGTACCTTATTCAATATACATATCCTCCTCACACGGTAATGAGAATTCAAATGCGGCACCGCCATGCCGGCTTTTCCCGGCAGACAGATGACCTTCATGGGCTTCGATGATGGATTTGCACACAGACAATCCGATTCCCATGTCGCGACGATCATCGCTCCTGCTGCGTTTGGACATATATGTTCCGTCAAGAATCTGGGGCAATAATGACGGCGGAATGCCGCATCCGTCATCTTCAACAGAGATGAAAACCATACCATTCTCTTTCCTGAGGTGAATCCATATTTTCGTAGCACCTTCCGCATGCGCACTAACATTGTCGAACAAATTGATCATTACCTGTTCGATCAGCATTGCGTCCATCGGGAGAAAAATAATATCCTTGAGTGTGTCTGATTCCACAGGCAAAGAATCCGGAAACCGATGATATTTAGTGATCGCACTGCAGATAATCTCCTCCAGTACCTCGTCCTTTTTTTTAATTAAAGCATGATCGCTGACACGAGTGACAGACAGCAGATTTTCAGTTACACGGACAAGCCATTCCGCATCTTTACGGATACCTTCCGCAAGACGGATCTTATCTGCAGCAGATAATTCCTGTTCTTGTATTGTTGAACTTGCTCCGATAATGGCAGTCAGAGGTGTGCGCAAATCATGAGCAATCGCACGCAGTAAATTGGAGTACATTTTTTCTCGTTCAATGTCAAACCGAAGCCGTTCCTGCTGTTTGATCCGTGTTGTCAGTGTACTGATCAGGACAGATACAATCAGCATGACCGTAAAAGTCAGAGGATATCCCGTGTAGCTGATACTGAATGCCCAAAACGGATATGTGAAAAAATAGTTTACACAGAATGTACCTATGAAGGCAGCAACTATTCCCCAAATATACCCGTCTGTCCATCGGGCCACAATGACCACAGCCATTATAAAAACAGCCGTAGCAAAGGGGTTGTTATCGTCATCGAAGGATGACAAAAGTACGGCGAGTCCGGTGGTTGCGCCAAGCGTTAACAGAAGGACAAGTACATTTTTCCCTATTTGATTTTTCTGAAAAAATGCTCTTACACGGTCCGTAATACTCACCCCCGAATGGATACAAATATTATATCATAGCATCACATACCTCGTAACAGATCATTTTGCATATTGAGCTATTCTTTCCGGAAAATTAGCAGCAGAATGTTGTATAATACGACAGGTTCTGAGTCAACAGCAGGGAGAATAAAATGCACTTCTCCGGCTGTTACATCCTGACTTGGAGCAAACTGATACGACGTTGCGAAACCAAAAGAAGAGAAAGGACGGAAAGAAAAATGTCTTTCAATTGGATCACCACTGTACTATGTATCATTGCGGTAACCCTTGCATATGTGGCTTGGAATTATATCCGCATCCGCAAAATGCCGGAAGGAACGGCTGAGATGGTCGACATGGCTGCAATTATCCGTTCAGGTGCGAATGCATTCATGAAAACCGAATATAAAACCATTGCAATTGTTGTCGTTTTGGTGTCATTGGCTTTGTCATTATTTGTAGAAAAAACCAGCGGTATTACTTTCATGGTGGGTGCTGCCATGAGCAGCTGTGCGTGCATACTTGGGATGAAAAGCGCTACATACGCTAATGTAAGAACAGCAAATAAGGCACGTGAAAGCATGTCCATAGGTGATACTGTTAAAGTGGCGTTGTGCGGGGGCAGCATCTCCGGCTTAAGCGTACAGGCTTTTGGTATGCTCGGCCTGGTTGCGGTTCTGCTGATTTGGGGCGGAGTCAACCATCAAACGGAAGGCAGCGGTCTGCTGATTCACCTCCAGGGAATCAACGCTTCTGTGATGCGTGTATCAACATATTCGCTCGGATGTTCTTTGGTAGCCATGTTCAACCGTGTTGCTGGTGGCAATTATACAAAAGCTGCGGATATTTCCGCTGATATTCTGGGGAAAATCCGGAATGATCTTCCTGAGGATGACAGCAGGGTTCCGAACGTGATTGCCGACTTCATCGGTGACAATGTCAATGATATTGCCGGTAATTGCTCAGATCTTCTTGAGAGTTTTGTCGCGACGATGTCCGCTTCCATTATGATTGCCGTAATTATGTTCCAGAAATTCAGTATCGACCAAATGTTCAATCCGACAGTGATCTTCCCGATCGTCCTTGCAGGAGCAGGTTTGTTGAGCTGCCTGATTGGTATGCTGTATGCGAATGTGAAAAAGATGGGAAGCAATCCTTCTCACGAATTGAATCTTGCCACCTGGATCTCTGCAGGATTGACTGTCATTCTTGGCCTGGGAGCGTCCTGGCTTATCTTCGGAAAGATGGATGCCGCCATATTCGAAACATTCGGATGGAAAGCAAGTTGGTTGAGCCCGTGGATCTGCGCGGTGCTCGGACTCGCCAGCGGTGTGGCAATCGGATCCATTACCGAATATTATACTTCTTCTGACTTTAAACCTACCAGGAAACTTGTTGAAATGGCACCTGAAGGTGACGCCTTTGTTATTACCAAAGGTGACGCGATTGGAAGCCGCAGCTGTCTGCTCCCTATTGTACTGATCGGCATTGCTCTTTTCATCAGCGGGAAAATAGGCGGTACCTATGGCATTGCCATCGCATCTCTCGGAATGCTTTCTTTCGTTGGCACGACAGTTTCCATTGACGCGTTCGGACCAATTGCCGATAATGCCGGCGGTCTGGCGGAAAGCTGCCACCTTCCCGATAAGGTTCGCGAGATTACCGACAAACTGGATTCCGTTGGTAATACGACCGCAGCCATCGGCAAGGGTTTCGCAATTGGCAGTGCCGCATTTGCAACGGTCAGCCTGATCGTTTCCTATGTTGGAAATTTCACTCCCGCAAACTCGGAAATGATTCTGAACATTGCCAACTTCACTGTTGTGGCCGGTGCGATAATCGGCGGTGCCCTGGTGGAATACTTCAGTGCGCTCCTGACGGACAATACGATTGAATCCGCACGTGCAATGGCTGATGAAGGGGACAAACTTCTGTCTGTTCCCGGTGTCCTGGAAGGCAAGGTTCGCCCGGACTATAACCGTATGATTCAGATGGCAACGCAGGGAGCCCTCCGCAAAATGCTGTTTCCTTCCGTATTGGCAATGTTGATTCCTGTAATCAGTGGATTTGTTTTCGGTGTTGATTTTGTTGGGGGCTTGTTGATTGGGGCTACGATTGTCGCTATCCCGCGTGCCATCTTCATGGGGAATTCCGGTGGAGCGTTTGACAATGCGAAAAAGTACATCGAATCCGGAGCTCTGAAGGGGCACGGTAAAGGAACGTTAGCGCATAAATCAGCGGTTACCGGTGATACTGTCGGCGATACACGCAAGGATGTCGTCGGTGTTGCACTTGATATCTTTATAAAGACTATGTCAACAGTTGCAAATACACTGGTCAACGTTTTCCGAAACTTCACACTCATCCGGTAACATTCGGCGAACTGAATGATTTTTACCCCGTTTGCCGTCGCAGTCTGCCTGATATTGGCAGATTGCGGCGGTTGTTTTGTTCTCAGTTTTGGACTTCTGTTTCAGCTGTACAGCGATTCTTTCAAAAATCACCGATTCCTATAACAGGAGTAGTATTGTCTGATCAAGTCAAATTATTGGATTGGAAAGCTCGTAACATAAAAGTAATAAAGCATTATGATCCAAACGATGCACAAATTAAAGAAATAGACGAAATTATTGATGAATGTCTGGCTAAAATAGCTACATACCTGACATAAAGACCCTATGAGCTTTTCGATCGACAATATTATTCTCCATTTTTTTTATTCCCTTCATCATGGAAATTCAACGATATATATAAGTAAAATGTGTATTTGGCGACTTACATTTTGCCAAAAAGAGTGGTCTCTTGTTCATTTTATCCTGTAACAATTTTACACCTTGCTTTAACACTTTACCTTCCCTTATTTCAGCGGAAATACGTATATTAGGGCTACGGATCCTGTTCAGCTTCGGAAAGAACTGATGGCATCGATCGAATTGAGTACCCCGGGAAAAGAGATTGTTCTGACCATGAGCCTGGATTCACTTTTTATCCTGTCCGCCCTGTCGGATATTACGAAACAGCAGAAAGCCCGGATGATGCTGGGACAATTGAATGAGCCTGCTCCGCCGAAGATAAATGAAATACAGAAATTCCTGGATGAGGCCGTGAAGGACACGGATCCGAGATGGTGGCTTACACCGTTCCTTTACAGCATTTATGGCCTTAACAGAAAAATCAATGTTTCCGAGGAATTGAAACAGCTTCAGCAGCTTGAGATTGCCGACGAGAATGCCTGACAGGAAACTGTTCTGCAGTAATTGCGGCAGTGAACGGAAGCCGGATGCACGGTTCTGTTTGAACTGCGGCCAAAGACTGTAATCGCGTAATCACGGGGACAATTCACTTTTATTGGAACTGTCCCCGTGAATAAATGATACCCGCATGTTGAATACACAAGAATTATCCCTGTGCAAACCCTCCTTGTTTGAACAATAAATTGTTACTTCCGCCCGGGCCATCGTATTCCTTTCATTTGGTTATTGATTGCTCTCTGAATTCTTTAGGAGTCTGTCCTGTAAGACGTTTGAAAACAGTCTGAAAATGGCTCTGGGACGAAAATCCCAGGTAACTGGATATTTCAGATAAAGGCTTGTCTGTGTTTGTAAGCAGATTTTTAGCCCGCTCGATCCTCTCATGAACAATAAATTCATTAAGTGTTTTTCCGGTTTCATTTTTAAACCTTGCACTAAGTTGATTCCGGTTGATAAAAAAACGGGTTGATAATGTTTTGCAGGATAAATCGGCGGAGATATTCCTGCGGATATAATTTATTACTGAAGCAACAAGAGGACTGATTGATGTATCTTTACCTATAGAAAAAACATGTTCTGTAAAATCTAATGCCATTCTGTAATTTAATTTTATAATGGCTTCTATTGAAAACAGCTCTTCGCATCGGCGAATATACATATCGCTTAACTGGTATGCCTGGTCTTCATACATTCCGCCTTCTATTGCTGCCCTGGATATCAGCGTGGTAGCAACAATGAATAAATTTTTCTGCTGACGAACTTGATTATATGAGAGTTTTCCAACATTGCCATGAATATGTGATGAAAAGAATTTTTTCAGGCCTTCAACATCTCCTTCACGCACATAATTAAGCATCTCTTTTTCAAAAGAGCGTGTGTAATAAAATTGCTTTTCGTGGTTCGACAGTGGGGACACTTCTTCCTGGGAGCTTGTAATTATAATGTTATCCTCATCAATTTGCTGACATGCTACTATTTCAGTTATATCTTTACGTTCTCCGTTAAAATAGAAATTTAATAACAACAAAAAATGCAAAAAATTTTCTAATGAAAACGCAGGAATTTGTCGCATTGCTGAAAGCAACTGATCAAATTCCATGGGAGTTATGCCAAGAGTGAAAGCATAGTCCCTTTTTTCCTGATGGATGTAATCTGTTTGCCCTACCGGACCAAAAATAATGGTAAACTCATTATGCTGAATTGTCCCGTAAAACTGGTAAAAAGGAGTGCAGAAATAACTAATATGTTCATTGTTTGCAAGTAAAGTTTTTTCATAAGGAACAACAGGATCGACAGGCATATTTGCCATACCAAAAGAATGTTTCAAGACGTTATTCTGATAAACACGGGCCGGTATGGCAGAAATACCTGTAATACAGTTGCAGGCGTAAAGTATATCGTCTAATTGCATAAAAACTGTCGTCTCCTATTTTACTATTTCATAAAAATCATACATAGTATCGTGCAAATTTGCAATATAATGTTGCAAATCTGAAATGCACAGCATTATATATTTGCTATAATTTTGATACAATTCAAACAATTATATCTTTTCCATTAGTATTTTGCATAGTGGTAAAAGGATGTGTTTGAATAAATAAATTTGCCTTAAATTTTAAACTTCAATACGTAAGAGAATAATTATACATACCATATCAAAGGAGAGACCATTCTATGAAATATTTAAAAATGGTGGATAAGGAATGCTTCAATTCACGTATTACCGATAGTAATGTACAAAAGCGCGAAAAATGGTTTGGTTATCTTGTCGGTCCGTCAGGTGCATTGCTTCTTAATGCTGTGTTGGCTTCTTATCTGAATGTTTATTATACAGATGTGTTAAAGTTAACCCATATCTGGGGCGGGGCTTTTTTGGCTCTCTTTCCTGTTATCAGTAAAATTATTGACGCTGTTACCAATGTTATAATCGGCCAAGTTATTGAACACACGCGTACAAAACAAGGTAAAGCAAGACCATGGTTGCTGCTAAGCGCACCGTTAATGGCGATAACCGGCATCCTGCTGTTTACTGTGCCTAAAAGCAGTGAAACTGTACAAGTTATTTGGGTTATGCTGAGTTATAATTTGTTTTATTCCATTGCTTATACAATCTATAACATGAGTCATATTCTGATGGTTCCCCTGTCTACAAGGAATATAACACAGCGGGGCGAATTGTCCGTTTTCAATAATATAGCTGCTATTACGGTCAGTGGTATTATTGTTGCTTTAATTTTTCCTATGCTGATATTACCGTCATTGGGAGTAGACCCTAAGAAATGGATTTCTGTAATGGCAATTATATCTATTCTGGCTTTTCCGCTTACATTGATTGAGTACTATTTTACCAAGGAGCGAATAACTGAAGAATTTGCAGAAGCAAATCAAAATGAAGTAAACATAAAAAGCCAGCTTAAGGCAGTATTCACTGACAGATACTGGGTTGTAATAATTCTTTATTATTTTATCTATACTATTGGAGTCAATTTAAAGAATATATCACTTGTATACTATTGCAACTATGTATTAGGCAGTTATAATGATGGCATTACCCAGACCATGATATCTGTCATCGGCGGGATTCCAATGGGTATTGGGATCTTCGTTGTATGGCCTCTGGCCAAAAAATTCGGTAAAAGAAATATAACTATGATAGGTTTTGTTCTCTATGCAATCGGAGGAATTATATGCTTAATTAATCCCCGAAGCATGGTTGTGGTACTCATAGGTCAGTTTGTAAAAAATATGGGCGGTTTGCCCAGTGCTTATGTATTTATGGCACTTTTCGCCGATGTATTGGATCATATTGAATGGAAGGCAGGATTCCGTGTTGATGGTCTGTCGGCAGCTGTTAATACTATTATAGTCACTATATGTTATGGACTTTCAAACGGCTTATTCAATATATTACTTGCACGTTCCGGATACATAGCACCTGTATTGGTAGATGGAAAAACCATTGCCGCCAGTCAGAACCCTGCTACTCAGAATTCTATCATTTTTAGTTTTATAGGTTTGGAGGTTGTTACAGCTTTTATTTTAATAATTCTTCTGGCATTCCTGTCTGTTGAAAAGGTTATTGACAAAGAGCAGGCAGAGATTAAGGCAAGACTTGGAAAAATAGAATAGTGTAAGGTGAAAATATTGAAAAAACAAGCATTCAGATAAAAACGTTCAAAGAGTATATCCAAATTATGATGGCTATCAGAGAAAGTCAATGAAATTGCAACGGAATATTGAAACGAGATAATACGAAAAACAGGAGGAAAAACATGCCCTGTCAAATGACGCTCGAGGATAAAATTGCTTTATGCGAAGGAAAAAACTTTTGGGAGACCAAGGAATTTCCGCATTATGGCATTCCGTCTGTTTTTATGTGTGACGGGCCCCATGGACTGCGTAAGCAGGAAAATCAGGAGGATCACATGGGAGTAAACGTATCCCGGCCAGCAACCTGCTTTCCGGCAGCAGTATCAACTGCCTGCAGTTGGGATATAGAATTGATGGGGAAAATCGGTTCAGCTATAGCCGAGGAAGCATTGGACCAGGGGGTGGGTATACTGCTCGGACCCGGGGTGAATATCAAACGCAATCCTTTGTGTGGGCGAAATTTTGAGTATTTTTCGGAGGATCCTTACTTAGCCGGGAAAATGGCGGCAAGTTACATTAAAAATGTCCAAAAGTATGGTATTGGAGCATGTCTTAAGCATTATGCCTGCAATAACCAGGAATATAAGCGCTATATATCTGATTCGGTACTGGATGCCCGCTCTTTACATGAAATATATCTGACACCTTTTGAAATTGCTGTACGGGAAGGAAAGCCTAAAGCCGTAATGTGTGCCTACAATAAAATAAACGGAGTTTACTGCAGTGACAATGAAGAATTACTTACCCGCATCCTGAGGGATGAATGGGGGTTTGATGGTGTTGTTGTAACTGATTGGGGTGCAATGCATGATCGTATGGCAGGCTTTAAGGCAGGCTGTGACCTGATGATGCCTGGCGGCAGTAATTATATGTTGCAGGAGGTTCTTGATGCCGTTTCAAAGGGTATACTGGATGAGTCATTTATTGACCGGAGTGTACAACGTATTATAAAGATGGTGTCTGAAATTAATCCGGCATTAAGCAAAAAGATATATTGTGACTATAATGCACATCATCAGTTAGCACGTATTGCAGCTGAGCAAAGTGCGGTTCTGTTAAAAAACGAGGACAATATTTTACCACTGAAAAAAGAACAGAAAATAGCAATTGTAGGTGATATGGCTAAATGCATGCGTTATCAGGGGCTCGGATCAAGCCATATAAACGCGACCCGGATTATACAACCGGCTGATATTATGGGAAACAGTGTAAGCATAGAAGATGCGGATGTTGCAGTAGTGTTTACAGGCATGCCTCCTGAGTATGAGAGTGAAGGATTTGACAGGGAGAATATGGAAATTCCGCGAGAACAGGTAAAGCTAATAGAGTATACCGTGGCCAAAAATCCAAACACAGTGGTGGTACTGTTTTGTGGAGCACCGGTAGAGATGCCCTGGGCTGATAGCGTTAAAGGGATTCTGTATATGGGTTTACCAGGACAGGCAGGTGCGGAGGCGGTGAAGAATTTACTGTACGGTGTCGCTAATCCTTCGGGCAAACTTGCTGAAACCTGGCCAATAAAATATAGTGACTGCCCGTCATCAGCTTATTATCCTCAGCGGGATGGCCAGTATCGCGAAGGTATTTATGTCGGATACCGGTATTATGACAAGGCAAATGTTCCTGTACGCTGGAAATTTGGTTTTGGACTTAGTTATACTGAATTTACATATTCCAAGCATCCATTAGATAACGATACTGTCCGGATTACGGTTACAAACACGGGAAACCGTCCGGGCGCTGAGGTAGTGCAGTTATATATAGCACCTCCGCAGGACGGAATATATCGGCCGGTTAAGGAACTGAAAAGATTTGCAAAAGTTTATTTGCAGCCTAAAGAAAGTGTAGAGGTAAGTTTTGATTTGGACAGGCGGTGCTTTGCAATATGGGATAACGGCTGGAAGGTCCCGACCGGCAGGTATACAATTCTTGTGGGCGGAAATCCTGACAAACTTATTGTAGTTGGAACTGTTGTAAAATCAGGTGAAAAAGTTAAAGTTCCCGAATGGCAGCCCGGTTCATGGTATGAAAAGCCTGTAGGTTCTCCGGCAATGGAACAATGGGAATTGATGATCGGGCGAAAGTATGTGCCGTATATTTTGCAAAAAGGTAAGTTTACTATGAATGATACGGTTATGGATATGAAGGAATTTTCGTTGGTTATGAGGGTTATGTACTGGGGTGTCAAAAAGACTGTTTCCAAACATGCAAAACTGGGAACACCTGAGTTTCGGATGTTGATGGAAGCCAGTGCAGGGAGTCCATTACGCAATCTGCAAATTTCCGGCGGCATAAAACCAAATTTATTCGAGGGACTGCTTGCTATGGCTAATGGTAAGTTTTTTCAGGGATTAAGAATTTTATTGGGTTTTAGAAATAAAAAGTAATAGGTTTGTCCTGTAAAATGATACTTTGAGAAGTGGTTTGCGCGAAATCAAAGGAGGCAGGTTATGCTGAAAATATCTTATATCAAAGTAAACGGATTAGAGAAAGGATTGATCACTGATACTGCTCCAAACATTAGCTTTGCCCTGGAATCTGACATAAAAGGTGAAGAACTCGAATATGCCATTATTAAAGTAGGCGATTGGGAGAAAAAAACGAATGATCAGCTAAATAACATATATGACGGGCCTATGGAACCTTTTACAAATTATGATGTATACATAGAAGCAAAGGGATTAAGCGGAGAGACTGCGTCGGCTGCAGCAAACTTTAAAACAGGGCGCTTGGATACACCATGGGTCGCGAAATGGATTACTGATATGAGTTATAATTTTCCGGATAAAATGTCTCCTAAACCTATGACATTCCGGAGAAGATTTGAGTTAAACAAAAAAGTACGCCGGGCCTTCTTCAATTCAACCGCTTTGGGTATATATGATTTATATTTAAATGGTGAAAAAGTAGGGGAGGATTATTTCTCACCGGGATTTACTTCTTATAATTATCAAATTCAGTATCAGACTTATGATGTGACAGAGCTGCTTAACAAAAATAATGAGATTTTGGCCATTGTTGCGGGCGGCTGGGCAGTTGGTTCTTATACTTACAGACGAAAAAACAAAATAAGTGCAGACAGGCAGGCTTTTTTATGTGAGCTTCGTATTGAGTACGATGACGGCACTTTCGATATTGTTAAGACAGATGAAAATTGGGAAGTTACTTTGGATGGAAATTATATAATGGCTGAGTGGTATGATGGTGAAACTTATGATGCCACGGTAGATCTTCATAAATCCGGTTGGAAAAAAGCAGATATTACGCGTCCTCGGGGAAATCCGAAACTTTTGGCTCAATATGGCCCTCCTGTTCGGGCAATGGGGAAGCTGCTCCCGGTTTCAGTTAAAAAGGCAAAAAGCGGCGAATTTATCTATGATTTTGGCCAGAATTTTGCTGGTGTAATTTATGCCAAAATCAGAGGTAAAAAAGGACAAAAAATAACTATTCGCCATGCAGAAGTCTTGTTTGATGGCGAATTATTTGTTAAATCATTACGTACTGCCAAAGCTACTGCAACTTATATTTGTAACGATGGTGATCAAATTTATTCTCCAAGATTTACATATATGGGTTTTCGTTATGCAGGTGTCAGTGGAATTCAGCCAGAGGATATAGAACTTTCAGCTCTGGTTTTGCATTCAGACATTGATGAGATAGGATTTTTTTCCTGTTCCAACGAAATGGTTAACCGGCTTCAAGAAAATATTCGCTGGAGTGCCAAGTCAAATTTTGTAGATATTCCGACAGATTGCCCGCAAAGAGATGAACGCCAGGGATGGACAGGAGATATTGCAGTTTTTGCCGGAACGGCCTGTTTTAATTTCGACATGAGCAGATTTTTTGATAAATGGCTGATGGATATGCGTGCTGAGCAGGGACGCGGCGGAGGAATACCTATGGTAATACCCAGGGCCGGAGACAGCTGGCCGGTTATGGCAACATCCTGCTGGGGGGATTCATGCGTATTGGTCCCATGGGCAGAGTACATGGCACGGGGCAATATAGAACTTCTCAGAAAGCAGTATCCTACAATAAAAAGATTTCTTAAAGCCGCTAAATGGTGGTCAGGTTTTTTATCTGTTACACCTAATGGCCGGTACATCTGGCGATGGCCTTTCCATTTTGGTGACTGGTGTGCGACTGAGGGGACTGCAAAAGACTGGATAGCCAAGGGTAAATGGATTGGTACGGCTTACTTTGCCAATTCATGCGGTATAGCTGAAAAGATAGCCGAAATATTGGGATATGACAAGGATGCTAAGTATTATCACGATTTACGGAAAAAAATTATTAAAGCCTACCGGAAAGTATTTACAGATGGCTCGGGCAAGCTCAAAAATGAATTTCAGACTGCTTATGTTTTACCTTTATATTTTAATATGGCTGAAGGCACAGAGGCAGAAAATATGGTAAAAAATCTTGCAGGTTTAATACGGAAAGCCGGCAATCATTTATCAACCGGTTTCCCCGGTACCCCTTACATACTTTTTGCTTTATCAGATAATGGAGAAATTGATTTGGCCTACAATTTGCTTTTACAAGAAACATGTCCTTCCTGGCTGTATGAAGTCAAAGCCGGAGGTACCACAATTTGGGAAAGATGGGACGCACTGCGGCCGGACGGAACAGTTAATACAACTGATTTACTTAAGCCCGGGGACGATTCCGGTGGCGGTATGGTCAGTTTTAATCATTATGCCGGTGGAGCTGTGGGAGACTGGTTGTATAGAAGAGTGGCCGGAATTAAAGCAACCAGCGGAGGATACAAGACTTTTATAATTGCTCCAAAACCCGGAGGCGGCTTAAGTTGGGCCAAAGCCACACATCATAGTCCTTATGGTGAAATTGTAAGCGACTGGAAGATTGAAGAAAATGTATTTTCATTAACTGTCCATATACCCTGCAGTACAAGAGCGCTTATTATTCTGCCTAATGGTGAAAAACATAATATATCCAGCGGGTGGTATACTTTTGAAACAGAATGGCCAAGTTAAAAGAATCATGCGCAGGGAGTATAGTGCAAAGATTGCTGTCTTACCCTTTGTAATTAGCAGAGAAACACGGTGATCGTAAATTCTAAATAGTTCATTTAGCTGTGAAGAATAATAACAAATGGTGTTAAACCAGAGCAATGTTTAGACCATTGGGGCAGTTCTGCGAATCTCAAGTATAAACCGCAGGATTAAGTCTATATAATGGTGTAAAAAGGAGTTGAGCCAAAGCTCATACCTCGGTAAAATATAGTTGCTAAACAAATACCAAACCGAGGAGGATGAACCATGGCTCAGTTTAATATTACTA
>Ga0134093_1001745_pt1 | contig 19529 bp, 18 predicted proteins | sample 4_1taG_FD_94452 | JGI IMG/M metagenome (GOLD analysis project Ga0134093, IMG submission 94452) | Switchgrass degrading microbial communities from high solid loading bioreactors in New Hampshire, USA - 4_13_20_68_A1 metaG | ecosystem: Engineered > Bioreactor > Semi-continuous > Anaerobic >...
AGCGGCTGTTTAAACTTCAGCCAGGCCAATTCAGTACCCGATGAAAATCCCCCTGATAAAACCATAGAAGAGCCTTCCGTTGCTGAAGAACCCTCTTCCCAGCCAGTACCGCCTGATTCCGTCGATGAGGAATCCGTTGACCCTTCCGCCAGTCACCCGGATCCAGTGCCTGCGGTTTCTAAATCCTGGTATTTTATGCCCAATAATAACCATACTACCCCTCAGGTTGACCCGGAAGTTCAACGCCTGGCTCAGGAAGGGTCAGTATATTATGCCTTACCCCAGAACGCACCTCACATTTACTTGACCTTTGACGAAGGATATGAACAGGGTTACACTCCTCAGATTCTCGATATTCTTAAAGAGTACCAGGTCCCGGCAGTTTTCTTCATTACCGGCCATTATCTAAAAAGCCAGCCTGATCTGGTCAAACGCATGGTAGCCGAAGGCCACCAGGTGGCCAACCATACCTACAATCATCCTGACTTGTCCCAGGTATCCAAAGAGCGTTTTAATCAGGAGCTGGATCAACTGGCACAGGAATTCCAGCAGCTGACCGGTTCAACCATGGCCCCATTTTTACGTCCGCCTATGGGCAATTATTCCCTTACCACCCTGCAGTGGGCCAAAGAGCGCAATTACAAGACCGTATTCTGGAGCATGGCTTTTCGCGACTGGGATCCCAATGATCAACCCGGGGCTGACTTTTCCCACCAGTATGTGATTGAACACATTCATCCCGGCGCCGTTATCCTGCTCCATGCGGTCTCCGAGAGCAACACCCAGGCCCTGCCCCGCATAATCGAAGACCTGCGCGCCGCCGGTTATGTATTCGCACCCCTGCCGGAATAAGGATATGCTCTCATTCAACATATAGCATGCAGGAGTGTTAGCCGGCGAGCGACTTACGACGAGCCGTTGCAACCCGCGGCGAAACTGAGGGCTGCGAAGGGGAGCGAGAAACAGGATTTTTCGAGCAGCGAATACTGAGTGCATGGATGCCGAATTACGAGCGGTCCCCTTCGCACTTAAAGTTTGCCTATGGGTTGCAGGCGAGGGAGTCACGGGCGAGCCGGCTATCACTCCTGTTTTCTTGATCGTACCGTACCTTTTGGGACAATTGCGGGGCAGCCGCATTTTAGCTACAATTATTGTAACTATGGTGGGGCTGGGGCTATGAGGAAAATACTGCGCAAACTGGAGTACAATCATCCTTTATCAACGGAAGAATATGACCAGTTAATGGATTACGTAGACTGGCTGCGGCAAAAGGCGCCTGAGTCCTATTTTTTGTTTTGCCAGCAGTACGGCGGAATTCTCTATAAACAGTATTCCCTGTATCTGCCCCCCTTTCCCGCCGGCATGGATCAACTGATTGAATACCTGGTGCGCAATCCCCTGGCCTGTAAAGATCTTGGGGGTCTGCCGGGAACCCTGGCTTCTTTTCCGCCCGTTCTGCATCCCTATTTGCTTCACCTGCTGCATCATGATCCCCGTTTGCTGCAGTCTATTAATCTGCCGGATATTGCAGGGGTTGATAACAAGGGCTCCCTGCCCGAACCTCGAAAACAACCGGCAGTACTCAAATTTGAAGCAGCCAACAGCAACAAGGAACCGGGACTGAAAGCCCATTTTGAAAGACTAAGCCGCTTCACCTTTGTTTCCCGCCTGCAGAGTTACCGTTACCTGACCAGGCACAAGGCAGCTCAAGATCGCATTGAAGTGGTGGACGGACAGCGCCTGGCAGGTATTTTTACCAATAAAGAGAAATCCATTTACTATTACATTTTCCTCACTGAGGATAATTTGGACAAAGCCCGATTGGCCTGCGAAACCTTAAATACTGCTTTGTACAGCAGCCGTAAAAGGAGCTGATTCCCATCGATATCCTGCATTCATATCGCCTGGCCCGATCATCTGCCAACCTGTTCGACTTTTGGCAGCAGGAAGCGGAGCTGCGTATCAAGCTGCGGGAGCAAACAGATATTGACCTGGCCACAGCTCAGGATGGAGATGAAATGGATTTTCTTTTGCGGGCGCTCTATTTTGGCCATCGCCGGGGCGAGTTTTTCCTGCAGTTAATGAAGGGGTTAAATTCGGCTCCCGTTTTGCAATGGTGGAAATCCAGCCCCCTGGGGCTGAAAAGTGAGTTTTTCCTTTTCCTGGCTGACCACTTGGATGAGGCTGATATAGACCGCAGAAATTTGCAGTTCCTGGTTCACCTCTGGGAACCAGAATTGGCCGGTTCCTACCGGCAGTTGCTGGCCCGGTTGAATCTCAATCAATGTCGTTACCTTTTGTCCAAAACCGCCAATCGTGAACTGCGCACTCTATTGAAGTCCCGGGAGGAAGAAATCCTGTCTGCCCAGGAAAACCGCTATTATGGTTTGTTAAGCCCCCAGGAACTTCCTAACCGGCCTTTAACCGTCAGATCGGGCAAAGGGGAACTGATAAAAGCAGCCCTGTTCCAACTGGAAAAAGTCACCCTCAAGCCCTCCGCTGATGCCGGTGATCCTCAAGGGTTACGGTCTTTGCTGGATGCCGCGGAGCGCATATACCAGTGCGGGCTTATCCTGGATGCCTGGTTTTTGCTGGAGCTAATATATCAGGAATATCATAGCCAGCCAGGCCCGGAAGATTCCCGGCCATCTTCTTCCCAGAACCAGCGCCTGAGCCGTTTGGTGGGTAAAACGGCAAGTGCTCTGGTCATACTGAAAGGAGAACTGCGCCTGGCTGAACAGGCGGCTCAGCTGTGCCGGCAGTACTTCCCGGCTTTGGAAACGGACCAGCGCCTGTACCCCATGCTGCGGTTGTACGAAGCTGTCCTTTCCTCCACAGGTAAGGCAGCCTCACTGCCCTGGGAAATCCTCTCCTGCTACGAAGGAGTGCAGCAGGTGTTTCCCGAAGACAGTCTCCCCGAACTGAGGGCACTGGAGGACCTGCAGGCTGCCGGGAGAAAGCTGTTGGAGGTAGGTCATCACTGGTTGAATTCTTCACCGGCAGAGGCTTTTATACTCATGGAATTGGTCCGTATTCTGCGGGAACACTCTCTCCTGGTCCTGTCCAAGAAGGAGCGGGAGATGCTGCTGGAAGATTATATAGCCCTTTGGAAATGGGTGCCTTGCCATCGTTTTATCAATAGTGAAATAGTAGATCAGCTGGCTCAGGGAATACAGCCACAGGTAAGACAGGAAGCTGAGCAAATATTGAGCTGGTCCCAGCCGGGCATACCGGCAAGCCTGCTGACAGACATACAGAAACGTCCTGAGCTATACCGGGGCGGAACTGATCCAATACGGAACCTGGCTCTATGGGGATTTTTGTGGGGGGTGCTGGAGTGACACTTACCGAACAGCAGTTAAGCAACATTATCAGTCAACAGTTAAGTGACATACTGAAAGAACTGAACCAATCGGTTACCCAGTTTATCAGCCGGGATAATCCCGGGCTGTACTCCTCTGACGACCAGTACCTGCTGGCGGTCAACCGTTTCTACTACCAGACTTTCACTGATCGCTTTTTTCCGGTTTTCCGCCAATCCCTGCAGGAGGATATTGCCCGTCTGCTCAGCCTGGCCCATGATGAAGCTTCCCTCAGCCAGGACATATTGAAGACAATACAGCGCTATGCCCGCATGTACAACCAGGTGAAAAGCATCCATACCAGACTGATGGCTACCCGTGAAGAGAACCAGCTGAAAATCCTGGAAGTCACTCGCCAGCGCAGCCAGCACCTGTCTGACTTGCTGTACCCCTTGAAAACCCTCCTGGACCGGATCGAGCAATTCCAGGGTATGCTGGAAACCATCCAGGAATTCATGCAGGATGAAGAATTGCTGCGCCTGGCCAGGATTTACCCCGATCATATTATCCTGCTGGAGCAGGTTATTGCTTTGGATCTCAGCCATCCTGCGGTTTCCCAGGGTTTGAACCACCTGCTGTCTCACCTGCACCATAGCCTTAACACCCTGGGGAATATGGCGGCAAATCCCTGGAACCAGGGAGATGCCAAAAATATAATCGTAAATATGGTAGCGGCTACGGAAAAGGTCCTGCAACGCCATGCTCCACCGGCATTGCGGTCTTTCTATGAAGCTCAGTTCAAGCGCCAGTACTTGATGTACACTTCCCTTATGGAAGCTGGTATTGACCGTAACCAAATTAAACAGGTTCAGGAAATGGCCCGCCAGTTTCGAGCCTGGCTGGAACGGTTGGTAGTAGTACTGGACCGGGGGGTGCGCTTTGCCAGCCGCCATGGTACCGAATTGCTGCACAGCGTTCACTATTTGACCGGTATTTCCTCTACGCAAATTGCCCGCCTCCATAAAGAAGTGGAGGATATCCGCCAGGACATTCAGCAATTGGTTGCGGATTTGTCGGTCAGCCAGGATGCTGACACCGATTATTTCCTGAATCGTGCTGGGGAAACAGCGAAGAAGGCCATGGAGCACTTAGAGCCCTTTAAGAATTCTCCCGCTTTAAGGCTGCCTCCCCTGGCCCTGCATATAGAAAGGGTTCTGCTGGAGCTGTCCTTTTTGGCCGCTCGCATCGAACTGCTGAAGGACAAACATAACCATTCCAGTGAAGTTCTGGACCAGCACCTGCAGGTCTACCATATGATTCAGGCCTACCTGGACCTGCTGGCCAATATCCGGGTTGACCTGGAGCGTATTTTAGCTCCCCGCAATATCAGCAGAGCCTGGAAAAACCATGAGGTCCGTGTGGAAAGAATACCCCTGGAGAAGGGACATCCCTTCCCCGATGAATACAGCTTTTTGCTGGAACAGTACCAGGTGGAAACTCGTCCGGGAGATTACGAACACCCGGTGGTTCTGTACGAAGAAGGTGATCTGTTCGTTATCCGGGTGGATCAAAATGTTGAATATGAACTGCCCCTATTAATAATCGGCAGGAGAGAACAGCATGCTAGTGGGTATTGATTTAGGTCCGCAAACTGCCAAAATTGCTTGCCGCCAGGAGGAACAATGGCACTACCTCCAGGCAACGCCTTTTCTATATGAAGCACAAGACGGCAACGGGGATGAGGAAAAAGCCCTGACCAGCTGCCTGAGCAGTCTGGATAAACATATCGATTTCATCTCCTGTGAATCAGCAGGAATATCCTATCCTAATTACTGGCACCTGTCCTGCCGGCAGAGCCTTTTGGATGCATGCCAGTCTGCCCTGAACAGCCGCACTGTTTCCCTTTTGCCGGGGCCTATCGCCGCCATGTTAGGCCATGAATCTACCCAGAGATTAGGGGGAGATATTCTGCTGGTGGAACTGTATGAGACCAGGGCATCTTTCAGCTTATTAACTGTAGTCCAGCCGGGGCGGGATCTATGCCTGGAAATCCAGCTGCCCCTGGAATACCGCCAGCGGTGGGAGCCAGCCCTGGAAAACTTTATTGCTGACCATCTGCAGCCCCAGGCCAGGGAGCTGGGATTTTGGGCATCCGGCAGCTGGAAACTGGATGCCGCAGTATTGGTGGGGGAAGAGCCCTTGTTGCATAAGGCCGCTGCCTTGGTAAACAACATCTTTGCTCCCCGTGAACTGATCATACCTCCCCAAGCTGAATTTCAAATCGCCCGGGGGCTGGCGGAATGGGCAGCCTGCAGCGACCGCTGCCGGGTGAGAGCCGTTTATCCTTTTGAATTTGCACTGGAAACCTCCACTCATGGTTCAGGAGAAAGCCAGTTTGCCGCCCTGCCCTTTGACACCCATAATCTGGCCATAGACCTGAAAGCCCGTTACCTGCTTGCTGCCCTGACAGCCAACTCTCCTTTTAACTTAGGGGATGGCCGCAGGGTACACTACCGATTGTGGGAAAGGCCCAGCAGCAGGGTACAGGATAAAGATGACCGCTGCAGCCGTCTGATCTGGGAATATGAGAGTACACAAGCATATACCCCTGAACCGTTGGGAGTATATTTGCATATGGGAAAGTTTATTATAGAATCAGAAATGATAGGACAAGCCAGTATTCTTACACCGGCTTCCTGGGATCTCAACAGCGATTACCTTAATCAGGCCCAGCGCTTACTGGCCATCCCTTTTCTCAATGCTGAACTCAAAAAGGACTTGCAGAAACTGGCCAGCCCGCCAGAAGGATATGATTTAAATCACCAGCTGGAAGCTGCACGCCTGCGGCTGCTGGCATTCCTGCAGCTGTTTCAGTCCGTTTGATACTGACCATACTATCAGGTGAAAGGAGATTTGACATGCCCAACGTGGTTTTTGGACTGCATCCGGCAGCATCAAAACGCATCATAGCTCAGGCGGTGTGCCGCCTTCCTCAGGTACAGGAAGCCTTCGCCCATGGCAAAATTATTATCGGCAGCGGTACCACCAATGTGCTGGTAGCGGAAGAACTGCTGCAGACTAAATTCGAAACCTTCGATCCCTATGTGGCCGGGGTTATAACCCAGCGCTCGGTGTGTGTTACCGATCCCAGCCAGCGCAAAGGGAACTGGTGCATAGAAAAAGGCCAGCTGGTAGACGAGCCCTGGGTAGATTTCCTGAACAGCTTCCAGCCGGGAGATATTTTCATAAAGGGAGCCAATGCCATTGATCCCTTTGGCAATGCAGCTATTCTCCTGGCAGACTCCCGGGGAGGTACTATAGGCAATGCCATTGGAGTTATTAAAGCCCGGGGTGTTGAACTGATAATGCCGGTGGGATTGGAAAAGCTGATACCATCCTGCCTGGCAGGAGAGTCCAAGATGGGCCAGTTCCGTACCTCTATGCGCCTGGGAATGAATATGGGATACATGGTGGTAACCGGAGCCAATATTATCACCGAAGTGGAGAGTTTCAAGATCCTGTTCAACGCAGAGGCGGTTCCTGTCGCCGCTGGGGGTGTAGGAGGGATGGAAGGAGCGGTAGTTCTGGCGGTGGACTGCCCGGACGATAAAACCGCGGAACAGGTTATAGAGTTGGCTCGCACAGCCAACCGGCAGTCACCTATCAAAGTAAAACGGAAAAGGTGTTCCCAGTGTGAAGATCCCTGCCAGATGTTTAAATTTGGCGAGGAGGAATAAGAGTGGAAATAAGCACGGAGAAGTTCTGGCTGAAGAATGAAGAGTTTTTTCCCCGGGAGGAACTGCCCGGCGACTTTAGCGAGCAGGGAGCATGGAGGGAGCTATTAGTACTGGCAGCATCCTGTCCACATGAAAGAACTGCTGTACAGGTCATGGATTTGCTCGCAAGGCTATCCAGCAGCCCAATATTAAAGTAAAGAAAATGCTCGCAATGTGCAAATCCGTGACAGATGTTGGATGAATAATATCAAAAAGGAGGCAATAAAATGGAAATATCCACAGAAAAATTCTGGCTCAAAGATGATCAGTTTTTTAGCAAGGAGGAACTACCCGGCGACTTTATCGAACAAGGTACCTCCCTTTACGAAGTAATCAGAGTAATGCAGGGAGTACCTCTTTTTTTTGAACAGCATATGGCAAGACTACATAATACCTCGCAATTAACCGGATTGAAACTGCCAGTAGACGACGAAACCATTAAAAAAAGGCTTTTTAATTTAATTACTCGTAACGAGGTGGATGCTGGCAATATTAAAATCGTCCTTAATTACCGGCAGCCTAATGAACCTGCAGTCTTCTATGCTTATTTTACACCGAGTTTTTACCCTTCACCGGCTGATTATGAAAAAGGTGTTAAAACCGTTTTGGTTAACATTGAAAGACCAAATCCCAATGCTAAAGTAGACCGTGCAGAGTATCGCCATGTTATTGATACTGCCAAGGAAAAAACTCATTCTTATGAAGCAATACTGGTAGATCATAATGGATTTGTAACAGAAGGTGGAAGGTCGAATGTATTTATGATTAAAGATAACTTGGTTTTAACTCCTCCACCAGATCAAGTATTAAAAGGCATTAACCGCCAGATGGTAATGGTTGCTTGCAATAACATAGGCCAGCCGGTAATTGAAAGGAAAATTAGCCTTCAGGAAATGTTGACTATGGATGCGGTGTTTATTACTGGTACCTCCCCTCACGTGCTGCCTGTAAGTCAAGTGGATGAGTATCACTTCGATTCAGCCAATAACCAAATCCTCAAAAACATTATGTCCGAGTTTGACAATATCGTAGATAACTATATTAAGTCCCATCGACCGGATTAGTAATCAAATTAGCTGCGGAAAGGATATTTGCTATGCTACCCATTGAGTAGACACCTGAAATAACAAAAATCAGGACTACACAAAGGGGAGCTTTTTATATGTCTTCTTATACTTTTCCTTCAAAAAAACAGGCAGGACAAAATTATGCCTTTATCCCACCTGTTACTTAAATAAATTTAACTATCGATGACTAATGTCTATTTTATTTTTAATAGCTGGCAGGCTTTTTCATAATCACTGCTGGCCACCATAATTACTGGACCGGTGCAGCCCATGCCTGAACTGGCATATATGCCTGCTTTCCATAGTACCTTTATAGCATCATCCAATTCTAAAATGTCAATACCGTGGATTTCGCAATCAACGGTTTTGGCCGGCGGGCAGACTATTTCCGACTCCAGATTGCTGGTATCTTCTTCACGGCTGACAATCCAGCCACATTGTTTAGCCCTTTCAATCTCCCTTTTTACGTGTTCTTGCCATTTGTTTCTGACTAGATTGGCACAATAATTTATTGCCGAGCTAATTACTGGTGCGCCTGAAGCCCGGGAAATGATGCAGATGAGCCGGTTAAAATCTTCGCCAATTCCAGGTCCGTAACCGTAGCCAACTGTCTCATAGAAGCCTCCACTGTTAAAAGCACTAAAGAACTTCATAAGGACATTACCAGTCAGGGAATCAGTAACACATATATCAACGCTGCCAGTGATCAAATCATTACCTCTTAACACTGGTCCACCATCTTTTCGAAGTGAGCTCCCCCACGTAAATTGATAACCTGCTGATTGCATCTGCTTCAGATGCCTTTCTACCTGTCGAGCTCCTTCTACATTTAAAATCCCTACAGTGGGATTGGTTTTACCTTCAGCCCGAGCTACAGCAATACCAAATACAGCATTTTTTACCATGGCTTGTACCCGGTCAGTATCTGCTGTACCAGTGGTAGAAGCAATATACATTTCTTTACCCTGAGCAGGGGTTATAACTTTACCTATGGTGGTGACACCAATCGGAAACGGATAATGCATGGTCACCAGCCCATCAATTGTACCGTTCTGTAATAATTGCTCACTGGTTTGCCTGATAGCTTCTTCATTATCGGCAGCATAAACAGTAAATTCTTCGCTGTTACATTGACCAATTATGACTACGTTCAAGTCCCTATTAGCTTGAACCGCCTGCCTGGCTCCTGAGAGCATGTCCTCGAAACCAATTTCACCGCCACCGATGGTCAAACCGATGGTTATACCCTTCTTTTCCTCTTTCACATCCTGTTGAGCTACTGTAACCGTGTCTTTCAGCTCACCTGGGTTTTTCTCAATTACGATACTCAAGCCATCAAATAAGTCGGTCATACGTCCTAAGAATAGACTGCCTTTGCCAATAATCATAGCCCGTTGAATTTTATTGGCCCTAATGCTGTCTACAATATGACCTATTGCCGGTATGCCAGAGGGAATGTGTCCCTGTGTTGGAGCAAAACCAAGCATCCCATGTTTTTGGCAGAAATCCAGGAGCTGATTCTTTTCTATTTCTCCCCGTTTAACCGCCATTGCACCTATCATTTTGTAATTGGCCAGAGGCACATCACCGGCACCAGCTGGTATGGTGATTTCAGGGTTCTGCAGTTCTGGGGCATACATGTCTATATCGGTAATCCGTAAATTGTTCTTAATCAGCGGATCTACCACAATGGCTTGAATGACGGCTTGCGGAGAAGAGCCAGAAGCAATTTTATGTTTGCCGATAATATCAGTCCTTAAAACCGGGCTGACACCATCATTTCTACTGATAAGTACTGCGAAGCTGCCCAGCATGTCTTCTAAAACCGGACAACCCTTGGCGATATGATCTTTGCTATTCATGCCAAGTTTTGCTGATGAACCGCCACCTACCAAAACTACGTTATTAAATATGCCTGATTGCACCAGCGAAGCAGCATTTACCAACCCATGGACAGGGCCGGCACAAAAGCCCCGCATATCAACTCCCGTGGCATTTGCCAATCCAACAGCCTCTCCTATGGCTTTAGCTAAATTGCCGCCTCCCCGTTGGTTCATGTCTCCAATAGCTTCTTCGGATGTTTCGATTATATAGTCGATGTCAGTTGGGTTAACTTTATAGATTGCCAGCAGATTCTTTAAGGCTAAAACTGCTGAGGCTTTACTGATCAAATTCTCCATTACCACGTGGGCTTTCAAATTCTGATCATATTCGTGAGCTTCCCGCACACAGCCGACCAGCTTACCCTGTTGATAGAGTCCCTCTGCATGACCGGACTCCACTAACTTTTTAATATCATCCAGAACGGCTCCATGCTCCAATATTGCCAATTCGCCAGCAGAAAAGATAGCTTGGCCTTCTAGTTTCTTCTTCTGCTCCAATGAGAATTGCTCTTCCAGTTCCACCAGATTAAAGCGGTCTACTAATTTCATCAAAACATAAAGCTCATCCTGATCCACAATTTGACCATATTTACCCTGGGAACTAGAGGTAATCTCCTGTTTAAACCAGGGCTGGGGCAATGCCCGTAATTGTTCGGGGCTCAAGTTGCCAATATATACTTGATTCGGTGGATACTTTACTGCGTCGGCATAAGAACGCAAATATTGCGGCAAAGTTTTCAGAAACTGCGAATCTGGATTGGTTATTCTTTCCATAGAAGGTGTGGTACCTTGCCAGTACAATATATCGGGAGCATGTACCAACACATAAGATGCAGCTTTTATTACCGGAAATTCCATCAGAATTCGCGGCCTCCTCTCCCAAATAAGGTAAAAAGCTTAATTCAGAACAAAGTCTGCTCCGTTATCTCCGTAGTAAGTGCTTTTAGGGCTCTTTCCACTAAACTCCTGCGCAGTGCTCTTTCTTCTTTAATGTCCAAGCTTGGATTTCCTAGCGGGTGAGGTATAGCCACTGCCGGAACGATGCGATTTGCTCCTACCGTTAAAGATATAGGAACAATAGTACAAATATGAACCACGGGCACATTTACCGTTTCTTCCAATTCTTTCACCATTGTTGCACCGCAACGAGTACAAGTCCCTCAGGTAGAGGTAAGTATTATTCCGTCAATGTTTTCTTTGGCTAACTCCAGGCCAATAGCATGGGCATATTTTTGTGCATTGGCTACAGAAGTGCCATTACCTACCGTTGCATAGTAAATGTTGTGAAGGCTGCCAATGATCCCTTCTTTCTCCAGCTGGCGCATAACATCAACAGGTAATACCCTATCAGGATCCTGATTGGCATAAACTGGATCATAGCCCCCATGGGCAGTCTGGAAAGTTTCCGGAGTCAGATCCTCAATTCCCGTTATATCATAGCGTCCAAAGTGGGTTGCACTGGAAGCCTCAATACGGTCAGGATTACCTTTAGGAACAATTCCACCAGAAGTAACCAGGGCAATTTTAGCATGTTTGAGATCTTTTATGGGCGGACGAGGTGTTACCCGGCTGAAACTGGGCATAGGATATTCGGTCTGGTAAGGTTCTCCCTTTAGCTTCTTTATTAACATTTCTACGGCACGGGCGGATCCCCGTTCCTTATGCACGATGTTTACCCTTATTCCTTTTTCGAGATAACCTTCTTCCTCGGGAGTTCCCAATTCCTCTCCCCGTGCTAATTTCAGAGCCAATTTACTCATCGCAGAAATAGCTTCCCGCATTTTAGCCGCAGAATTTCCGGTTTTGACTATATATACTTGTTTGCGGTAAAGATCAGCACCTGGATTTTCTTCATACATACCTGTTATGACAGGAATAGAAAATCTTTCCGCTACAGCCGCGCATACAGCACCACATGCCATACCATATCTGCCGGCATTAAAAGCAGGTCCGGCAATTAAAATCTGTGGCTTGTACCCAGATATCAGATCCAAAATTTCCTGGGTAGCTTTCTCAATATTCTCATTGAAGTAAGTATCACCGCATATTATAGTACCCACTATTTCAATCTCGGAGCCAAAAGCTTTTTGCAAAGCGGTACCTGGTCCTACCGGTCCATCCTGCTTAAAGGGTTTGATATCAGCTTTTTCTTCTCCGCCAATTTGCCCGAAGAATTGATTTATATAATGAACAGCTTTCACCGTTGCCATAATAACTGCTCCCCTTTCATTAATCATCCATCAGCTCGTCTCTGATATTACGCATTTCGGCAATTATTGCATCGACGTCTAAAACCATTTCCATCATGCTGATTTGATCTTCATAAATCTCGGGATCGATTATATCTTTTAACTCAAATATGTGATATACTGATAGTTTTAAGGCAATATTTGTCAGTGGTCCAGCATAAGTAGGATCTCCAGCGATAACCGTTTCTGCGGTTAGTCCAGCTGATTCTGCCTCCGCTCCGCCTAATACTACTACCACATTTTCTCTCCCATATTTTTCCGCTATCTCTTTAATACGGGCTTGATTGGCCATGTCCATGGCCCCAGCTGCAGTTCAAACGAAACATTCTGTACTGGTAAACACTATTTCTCCACCAATGGTTTTCATACACTCAGCTATAGCTGGTCCAGGAATTCCATCACGGTCTCCTAACACACAAATCTTTTTATCAGCAAAAAAGCTTTTATCAATAGTCATGTTTATTCATCCTCCTTGTTTTACTAAAATTTATTAATTACTTTCCAATCGCACCCATACGGTTAAAGCCTAGTTCATTGGTAGCACCAATAATAGATTGTATCTCCACTTCCACTGAACCATCCTCTTTTTTCGAGTTGGCAAATCCACCGGCAATAACATTAGCTGCCTCATCAAAGCCGATGACCTTGTCCATCGGCGGCAAGACAATCAGCTGATTAGCATTTCCTACGCTGACTACTGCGTCAGCCAGTTTGTCTGCATCGGCCAGTGATTGTGAAGCCCCGTCTCTTCCAGCATATTCGTCGGTTATAAGGACAGTTTTGATCCCCAAATTCTCGATTTTTTTGCAGTTCATGATTAAATCGGTATCAGGGTTGCCAAACCCTTCTTCGTTGATAATTACCCCGTCTACTCCCAGATACTGAACCAATTTGGCACAAAAATCCGAACTGAGCACTTTATCAGCTAAAGTAACGTTTTCATTGGTTATAACTACCCCGATAAAGTTGAGGTCTTTACCGTGATGCTCATAGAGATCATGAATTATAGGATTATTTAAATGGTGGTAGGTTGTATTTTTGTCACAGGCAGAAACACAGTTGCCGCTTACAATTGCTCCATCCATGACCTCTGTGGGGAACATAAAGGTAGGCAATATCTTTTTGGCATCTACCCCATAAACATAGGTATCATGCAATAATCCCTGGGATTGCAGCATATACACATAAGCAACCTTGGGTAAATCCGGATACTCGTCAAACTGCTGGGGAATGGGCTTGGTTTCATAGGTTATTATTTCATCGGGAACTACATCTCGGGCCGCTTCAGCTACATAACGGGTGGCCTTAAGGCCGGCCAGGCGGACAGCCTCCTCATGTTCATGCTGGTTTATATCTCCAGCCTTTTCACAATCAATCACCAAATTAATTGTCTGGGAAAAAGGTGTGTACTCTGCTCCCGGGCCGGTCATATCTATGATGCCCTCCTGAAAGCCTACAATATGTCCCACGGTAATAACCGCCATACCTTTTAATACATGGGTACGTCCCTGGCCGACTATGGTGGAGGCGCCAAGAATTCCCGGGAATACATTCCCAGGACCTTCTACCTTGACCCGCGGTTCCAGGACATCTTTAACCGGACATAAGCGGACTGATTCACCCGGCCTGACAATATGGATATCGCGGTAGTGCAGACGCTTATCAGCTATAGCATCTAACAGCTCAGCTTTATTTATATAAACGATGTTGTCCTTAACTTCAGTACGTTCGCCAAATCTGACATCTTTGACAAATATATTGCCTATTTCCAGCTTCACAGTAATACCTCCCGTCTATTTCTCAAGGTATTGTTGTATCTTAGATTCGATATCTTCAATAGTAATATCCTGACCTGATAGCTCATCAATCTTTTCCCCGTTCCTGAAAAATAGTATGGCCGGTAGTCCTAAGACTTTATAGCTGATGGCTAACCGACGATTCCCCGACACGTTAACAGAGCAAAATTTCATCTTATCTTTGTACTTTTCAGCTAGTTTTTCTATGTCGGGCATCAGTTCCAAACAGTGTTCACATTTGGGTCCCCACCAGTCAACCATAACTACTTGATCAGACTCCAACACTTCTTGGGCAAAATTCTCTTTGGTGACCTCCAACATAATTTACCCTCCTTTTTATTTAAGTATTTCCCTTAAGCAATCTTCACTGATTTCATTAATAGTGGCAGCTATTTCCCCACCTATAAAAACATGTATAAAGGGTAAATCTTCCTCTGAAATGTTATAACGGGCTTTTACCAGCTCGTTTCGGGTTGCATCAACCTTTACCAGGTTAAATTTTTCTGGATATTTCTTGACAAACTGATCAACCATGCCTGTCTTTTCAGTACCTTGCATATCAATGGGATTATAGTAGACCACTACAACTGGTTTGGGGGAATTTATGACTTCCTTCTCCCATAATTCTCGTTCTTGAATATATTTTTGAGCAGCTACAGCAGCAATACTGCCATCGGCCACGGCTGTAACCACCTGGCGTAAATACTTGTCCCGCACATCACCAGCAGCATAGACTCCTTCAATATTAGTGCGCATTTTATCATCTGTTAAAATGTAGCCTTGAGGATTAAGCTCTAAAATGCCTCTAACCAAATCGGTTTTTGGAACCGTTCCAACGTAAATAAAAACTCCATCAACGGCAAGATCACTTTCTTCCCCGGTTTTTATATTTTTTACAGTAATTGAATCTACTATCTCATCACCGTTAATAGTTTTTACTGTGCTGTTCCAGACCCATTTGATTTTTTCCGATTTGAAAGCACGTTCTGCCGATACTGGGTTGGCATCCACATGTCCCTCATCATGAATGACTATCATTGTTACTGAGTTAGCAAATCTTGTCAGGTATTCTGCTTCTTCCACTGCTGCATCTCCGCTACCTACTACTGCCACATCTAATTCTTCAAAAAGATCAGCGTCACAGGTAGCACAGTAACTAACCCCCTTGCCTCGTAGTTTACCTTCACCAGGAACATTTAGCAGGCGAGGTTCAGCCCCCAGGGCGATGATTACCGCTTTTGCGTAATACTCACCCTTCTTGCCGCTGATGATCTTTATATTTCCATCTAGCTTTAATCCAATTACTGTATCCTTAATAAATTCCACACCAAATGCTTTAGCATGTTCAGCCATGGCCTGTGTAAGTTCCGGACCAGTAGTTCCCGGTCCAAATCCAGGATAATTAATCAGCTCTCCAGTGGTAGCTGCCTGTCCACCAGGCCTGCCCTTTTCAATGATGGCGGTCTTCAATTTGGCCCTGGCGCCATAAATTCCTGCTGCCAGTCCGGCTGGACCTCCGCCAAGAACCAGTAAATCATAATTTTCAGCCAACGAGATTCACCACCTCATTACAGTCATAATAAAACAAACAGAGAACAAGTGATCCTTGTTCTCTGTTTGTTAACCTGAGAGTTTCGCTTGCGCTTGCCCCTTTGGTGTCATCCGACTCTCCAGAGACTGGTCCGAGCTCGATCCGTTAACCTGAGAGTTTCACATTTTCCAGCGGATCACTGGAAAAGTTTGCTCCTTCGGTGTGAGTATTATACTCAGCTCTCTCGAGCCCATCATCCCTCTATTCGATTGTTACCCAGTAGTTGACTGGTGTACATAATCAGCATCTTAATAGAGTATTACTAACTGCGTACCGGTAATACCATACTGTCATGTTCCCCAATAATCACCTGAATATAACCACTGAGTTCCTGATCTAACTGGCTGTCGCCAGTATCTACCAGTAGCGGAGCGGGCTGTAAATCTATCAGCTTTTCTTGGGCTGCTATAACAATTATATTCTCCTTTCCCACTTTTCTAATAATACGCGGACTTATCTGCTGATTACCACGCCCCAAGAAATGCCCCTGTCCGCCAATAACCGTGACTATTATCTTGGCTCGTTTACCGTCAATCAATTCATATAATTGTTTTTCATTTACATCAGCAGCAACCAGCTGCTTATTTAACACTACATCAACGCCCAGTAGAGTATTAGGAAGGTTAAGCTCTTCCATGATCACTCTAGTAGTTGTTCCCGGACCGATTATATATAGTACGTCATCCTCCATGGATTTAACTATTCTTCTGCCTATTCCGCTCAGATCCGAACTGCTGGATCGGGACCCGGCTTTAGTATTTTGCATATAGCGCTTATTTTCGGGTATAAGCATATATCCATAAAGGCTTGCCCGCACTGTTCCCTTACGGAAAGCTTCTTCGTCAATATCCATCACTTCAGCTTCTTTTAGGCTTGTAGACTTACCTTGCAGGTATAACAAGGCAGCCTGTCCTGCACTGCGCGGGTTGACCGCATAAACACCAGAATGAATCTTTACTCCAGCTGGAATCCCTAATACTGGTATCCGCGTATCAACCACTTCGTACACATCGCGGGCAGTACCATCACCTCCGGCAAAAAGAAGAAGATCAATATCCATTTTTACCATCTGTTCTACTGCTTTTAAGGTATCCTCTCTACTTGTATGACCGGATTTAATACTCCCAATTACCACGGGCTCATACCCTGCTTCCCGAGCTTCATATTCTCCCATCTCAGCAGGATAGGTTATTATTTGTAGGTCGTCATTAATTGGCAGCAAAATTTTAAGAGCTTCCACAGCCCGACGTGGTGATTCTGGCTCTATCCCTAATTCACGGGCTTTTTCAACAGTTTCAATTCCATCACTGCCTTTTAATCCTGCCTTGCCACCCATTCCGGCAATTGGGTTTACTATAAACCCTAAGCCCTGATTATACATGCATTTGTATATATAGCTTGGGAGCCACCACCTGGCTGGAAGGAAAAATCATCCATCCCGGAAATTTCACAGAGGAATAATTTTAGTTTATAAATTATTTCTAATATACCTTGAACGGTTTCTTCGTCCTGATAAGGATGGAGCTGACGGAGCTTGGGTGAGTTACAGAAAACTTCATTAATCTTGGGGCTGTATTTCATAGTGCAGGTGCCTTCACTTATGTCGGGGGTTACATCAAATCCCATGGTCATTTGTGATAATCTTATGAAATGTCGAACCACCCGAGGCTGTGAAACCTCTGGCAATTCCGGCGGTGTTTGTCTTAACAGATGAGCTGGCAGCATACTAGCAAGATCTTCTGTTTCTTCTAATATTGGTTTTTCGCAGGCTGGTAAAAGAATTCCCCGTTCACCGGGTGTTCCTAATTGCATTATGAGGGGTTCGTCCCAGCGAGCTGCATGGTAGTCTATATTCTTTCTCATGCCAAGACCTCCTTTAACGCGCTAACTAATTGGTTGATATCATCCAGGGTATGGACTTCTGTTACACAATACTGAGCGCTTTGGCCTAATTCAGGATAATCCCGGCTAAGATCTTTGCCGCCGAATATGCCATAACTCAAAAGTTTTTTATTGATTTCAGCAACCGTTTTGCCGGTTGCATCAAAGTTGACTATGAATTCTTTGAAGTGGGGACCCGAAAATACAGGAACACGTAGCCCTTCGATGCTGGCTAATTTTTTGATGGTGTAAGCAGTTCTCCTTAAAATACCTTCACCAAGTTCTTTCATACCAGCGGGGCCCATAAGAGATAGGTAAACAGCTGAGGTTATGGCATTAAGCCACGAAGAAGTGCCGATGAAGTCCGGCGATTCTCCTCGTTTTACATAGGAGGTTCGTTCATGAGTACACTCGCCGAAAGCCCAATGTTCATCATTCTCACCTTTAACTATACTAACTAAAAGGGTAGGGTACTCTGATACAAACCTTTCTTCATCCTGGCTAGCGATAAAGCCGCAGGCTCCACCGCCATAATTCATAGCATTCCCTAATGGCTGAGCATCGCCGCAGACTATATCAGCGCCGTATTCTATAGGTGGTTTAACAATACCCAAGCTGCTAGGATCTACGCCTACTACCACCAGTGCTCCTGCTTTATGGGCAATATCTGCGATTTCTTTTCCTTGGGTTTCAAAGCATCCGAAAAATGTGGGGTTTTCAAAATACACAGCAGCTGTATCAGACGAGATTTTATTCTGAAGATCTTCTAGAGAAAGGGTTCCGTCGGGGTTGTATTTTAGGGTTTTTAGGGAAGCTCTGCCTTTGGTGAAATTTTTCATATGGCTGAGCCGCTCACGGCTAATGTTACTTGATATCAGCACCTCATTCCGGCCGGTTATTCTGACAGCCATCATTATTGCACTGCTGGCTGCTGAACTCCAATCATAAGTGGGACTACTGACTACTTCCATATTCAGTAATTCGCCCATCATGGATTGATATTCAAACATAGCCTGCCATTTGCCAAAGTCTGAATATGTATCACCCCAATAGGCTGTTAAAAACTCGGCACGGTTGGCTATTTCACTGCAAACAGCAGGTACATAGTGATTCCAGTAACCCGAGCCCAAAAAACTTATATATTCATCACAGGTTTTGTTTTTAGCTAGTATTTTCTCAACATGCCGTTTCAGCTCATATTCAGAAAGCAACGGCTCCGGGAGGTTAAGTTTCCTGTGTAGTTTTAAATCATCGGGAATAACTCTGTAAAGATTTTCTGCCGCCGTTTCACCAAGTTCATTCAACATTTCCTGCTCAACGGCTGGTGCTGAATTAGGTATGTACGGGTGCACAAAACAATTCTTATCGGCCAATTTTAATCCCTCCTATCTTTTTATTAAAAAGATTTAAAGCAGTGTTTTCTCCCCTTTCTTTTCAAAAATCCACCTGATCTATGCAATATATCTACGATAACTGAATATAAATAAGGCTTAAGTCTTTATCGAATTTTGGAGTGCTTGAATTTACATATATTAATATTCAGTTGTATTTTTGAAAAAAAAAACAGAGTAAAGTTAGTTCCCTAACACTCTGTTCATTAACCTGAGAGTTTCACCACGCGGTTTGCCCCTTCGGTGTCGAATGACTTCCCAGAGGATGGTCGGGGTACGATCCTTTTACCTGAGAGTTTCGCATTTTTCAGGGACAAAAAATGCTTGCTCCTTCGGTGTGAGCTCGCGCTCCCTCTCTCGATACCCTTCATCCCAGTATTTAATTGTCCTTAAGGAATGCACCTAATTTCACGATCGATCTTTCATTATAAATAAGTATAAAATAAATCCAATACTTTGTCGAGACTCTTAATTCCCTGTGATCCAAAAAAATGTATCTCGTCTCTAAATATGGCAAAATGAGTAATATCTCTTGGAACCCTGATCTATTAAGGCAGCCAAGATCATTTGTGTATAATTTCGAAATAAACTAT
>Ga0134093_1001759_pt1 | contig 19445 bp, 18 predicted proteins | sample 4_1taG_FD_94452 | JGI IMG/M metagenome (GOLD analysis project Ga0134093, IMG submission 94452) | Switchgrass degrading microbial communities from high solid loading bioreactors in New Hampshire, USA - 4_13_20_68_A1 metaG | ecosystem: Engineered > Bioreactor > Semi-continuous > Anaerobic >...
CTCCAGCTTCCTTCAGATTCCACGTCGCCGTGGACACCCTTGCTCTTGGCTAACGGTTCCTACTACCAAGCCCGTAGTGGACTTTCACCACCAAGTTGTTGCCCATGCTGGGCACACAGAAAATAGAAGGGGCTATCTACGCCCCCTCTATTTTTATGTATTTCACTTTCTTTCGAAATCCCTAAACAAAATCTCAGGCAAATCAGTACCTAAGATTCTATTTACTTCTTTTTACCGCCCTGAAAAAAAGAAACAATCACTTTCATTACCTCTCCTGCTATGCTTATAAAATCTAATAGACTTTCGGTACTATCAGTAACGGTTGTGACTGTCTCACATACATAGTCTTCAACAGCCTCGATAGTCTTTTCCGCTTTGTCAATTCCTTCCTTCAAACTTGCCGAAACATCATTAATGTTGTTTACCACTTCAGGTAATGCAGTGGTTATTTTGTTTATGTTATCGGTATTATCCGAAATTATCTTGTCCAGTCGCTTAACAAGCTTGATAATTTTAATAAATGCAACAATCAGTATAATTAAAACTACCGTACCCAGACAGTAAAAGATAAAATCGGCCAAATCCCTAATGCTGAAGCTTAAGGTGTACAGTTTATCCATATTTCACCCCCACGAGTGTGACCTGATGCATTTAGAAGCAGATAACTTGCTGTTTTATGTACATACAAAGAAAAAACAAATTGATTAATTTGTTTTTTCCCACAATAAAGAATTATATGCCATTAGCCTTCAGAAGCTTCATTTTCAGCTTCCTCTTGAGCTTCTTCCTGCGATTTTTTACCTTTTGCTTCGGATTTTTTGTTCTTTAATTCGGTCACTTTTTCTTTTACCAAAACTGCAGCTTTTTTAGTACCTTCAGACAGTTTCCCGGCAGTTTTCTTTGTGCCCTCAGCAACTTTATCGGCAACTTCTTTAACGTTTTCAGCAAGTTCTTCTCTTGTTTCTTTGCCGGATTTAGGTGCTAATAAAACTCCCGCTGTTAATCCTACAGCTGCTCCAACGCCTGCTCCCAATGCAATATTCTTTGCAGCTTTCTTTCTGGCAGCCTTTTTGCTTGCTTTTTTCTTTTTTTCAAGCAATTCCTTTATGTTCACAGTCAAGCACCTCCTATTTTTTCTTGATTTGACTAAATAAGTAAATTATGATAATATTGCTACTACTTTTATTATACGGCATTTTTCAATAAATTCCAAGCTACTTCACAAAATTGTCGGTATTATTTTTTTAGGACTAATTTACTATAATAATAGTCCTATCTTTCTGGTATAATATAGTATATAACTTTGTTGATTTTACAACAACTGTTCACTTTTAATCCATAAGCTTCTCATAAAATGCTTTAAAGCAAGTTCAAAAATTTATTTTCCTTGACAAGGGGCTTAATATGAAACCAGACTCTTCTAAGGAACATTCAATAAATAAATACAAAGCAGTCAATTTGCTGATAGCTATCCTTTTGTCAAATGCACTTACAGTATTTGTCATGCCATTTATTATTTTAAGAAAATATAATCTTGCTTTGCCGTGGTATTATATTGCCATTTCTTTTTTGGCATTAGTTTTTATTTGTATTCATGGTATTATTCTTGACAAATGCTATTCAAAGGCTTGTAAAGAAATAAAAAAGTATTCTAGGGAATTTGAATTTAAGAATTTGGCACTCATCCATATGTACAACGAACTTAAAAAAGCAAAAATGAATTTGGACAAGTTCTCCGACGAACTTGAAAAAAAAGTTTTTGAAAAAACCGAATCCATTCAAAATCTATTAAATAACGCAGGACAAGGTTTTTTATCCTTCGGAATCGATCTACTGGTAGACAAGGAATACAGTATTGAATGCAACAGAATATTTAACCGGGATATAATGGGACAAAATATATGTAAATTAATTTTTCCCAATGACCCTGAGATGCAGGAATTGATTGAAAGTGTGACCCACCAAGTGTTAAATGAGCAAGATGAATCCAAGAGGGAAATATATCTCAGTTTACTGCCTAATGATGTGTGTATTAACCAAAAACAAATCCACATCGATTACAAAGTTATAAGAAAAAGTATAAATACCGATACTTATGCAATTATGCTGATACTGACCGACACAACAGACAGATGCAAGCTGGAAAAACAAATGGAAAATGAAAAAAATGTATTGAAAATGGTGGTTAATATAATTACCAATTTCTCGGACTTTATATATTGCATTAAAGACTATGAGAACTTTTGCAAAAACCGCATTTTTGAAATAATAAACACCTCCTTCAGTGTGGAGGAAATTATAATAAGAATTTACAGAGCAATTCACACTTTCAAAGGAAATTTCGGTCAATTCGGATTAAATAACATAACCTCCAAACTCCATCAATTTGAGCATGAACTCTCGGAACTTAAGAACAACATAAACAATTTGAGCTTAAAAGATTTGGAAACGGCTTTGTTTAGATCTAACTTGTGGGAATGGATTGATGAAGACATTAACATTCTTAAGAATATTCTGGGTGATTCCTTTCTCAACAATTACGATATTATAGAAATCGACAAGAAGAAGCTTTTAGAACTTGAAAACAAGATGCTTTCCGTTCTTTCTCCAATGGAACGCAATCTAATATTACCCGACTTGATGAAATTTAGAAACAAACCCTTTCGAGAACTGCTTAAATCCTACTCAAATTATATTGTAGGATTGGCCGATCGTTTCAACAAGCAAATAAACCCTCTTGAAATTTTGGGTGGAGATTTTTTTGTTGAACCGCAAACCTATAATTCATTTATTAAGTCTTTAGGTCATGTTTTTCGGGACATAATGGAATACGGAATAGAACCGTGGGAGGAACGTATTAGTGCGGGCAAAAGCGAAACAGGAAGTATTAAATGTACAGTAGAGCTGATTGAAAATGCAATTAAACTGACAATTGCCGATGACGGACGAGGAATAGATATGGAGCAAATAAAAAGAACAGCCATTGAAAAAGGGTTTTATACCGCTGAGGAAATTAACCATATGGAAGACAGTGAAATTATTTCTCTAATCTTTTGTGACGGTTTTTCAACAAACAGCAAAATTTCAGATTTGTCGGGGAGAGGTATGGGACTGAGTGCCGTTAAAGATGAAGTGGATAACTTGGGGGGAAGCATTGAAGTTGAAACAGTCCTGGGACTTGGAACCACTTTTACTTTCCTCCTACCCTATTATGAATTCACTGACTTGCCGTCCATCTCCGAACATGACCTCATGAGTAAACTCATAGATACTACAAAGAATTTTTTTACCCGACAAATATTTTTTAATTATGCCGATAATAAAAATATAGTCAATAAAGTTGAAAGTATTAAATTAAGGGAAGTTTCAGTGCTCATCAGCGTAAAAGGTATAATTAACGGTATAATTATTTTTTCTGCCGATAAAAGTTTATTGGAAACCATACTGTCATACTTTAATTTAAAACCGTCAAATTCTGACGAAGAGGAAATCAGTATTGAAGATGTCCTGGCCGAATGCACCAATATGATTATGGGAAACTTCTCTAAAACCATTGAGCGTATTGAAGACTATATAAATTTTGAAACCCCCGTCGCCTTGGTATCCCGGCAAACCATAGTCAAAAATGCCAGCACAGGAATATGGACATCTCTTTTGGAATCCGACAAAGGCAATATGGAAATAAATTATCTAAGCCCGGTAAGTTGAGAATTAAAATATTTTATACGTTAATCGAAACTTCATTAACAAGTATCCGGAGGTGTTATAATGGCTAAAATCCTTATAGTAGACGACTCGTCCATGGCAAGAAGAAACTTGAAAAATATCCTTCTTGCTGAAGGCCATACCGTTTTGGCAGAGGCAACCAATGGCGTACAAGCCTTTGTAGAATATGAAAACCATAGACCCGATCTCGTTACAATGGATATAAGCATGCCAATACTAAACGGAATTGACGGTACAAAAAAAATACTCGACGCTTACCCGGATGCAAAAATTGTCATGGTCAGTGCACTTAATCAAAAACGAATGATTTTAACCGCACTCCAATTTGGTGCAAAGCATTACATTATCAAACCCTTTTCCCCCGAAAAAGTATCCGAAGTGGTCAACGAAGTTCTGAACCTGTCATGTAAGTTGCCCCAAGCCGATCAAAGTTCTGCTGCAATTCCAAATAATTCCGTAGTCAATATATCTATGCCTTTGCAACAGCCTAAAAATGAAAATGTTGTAAGACCATTCTTTATTGAAAGCAAAGAAGGAATATCTGTAGTTAACATATCCTCAAGCATGTGCAACAGATATCTTCCTGCTTTAAAATTGGGAATTCAAAGACTCACCTCTGCCAAACCCATCAAGGTGGCATTCAATTTCGGTGATCTTGAAGTAATTGAAGAAGATACTTTTAATGAGATCAAAAATATTTACCAAAACATACTAAGTTTAGGCGGTTCGTGTGTTATGACCTCATCCAATCAAGACTTTGTAGCCAATATTTCGGAAAAAGAAAACTCACCGCTTATAAAACTCTATTCTGAAAAGCTTGATCTTTCCAAGCTTGATATGTAATCGGATTATAGCATTTATTGAAGTCTTTTTACTCAAAATCAACCTATATCCAATTCTTGTTCTATCGGTAAGTATATGTCGGAGAATTCTATCAAAGCTTTTTCCAAGCCCTCGTTCTTAATACCGATAGAACTTTCATTTTTTGCATCTATAGACTCGTCTTCCAATATTTTTACAGGAAATGTCATTATAAACTCGGTACCTTTTCCAACTTCGCTATCAACACTTATTTGACCTTTGTGCATTTCAACCAGAGATTTAACAATTGACAAACCTATTCCACTTCCTTGCGAATCTCTGACAAGCGATGAATTGACCTGTCTGAACCGCTCAAAAATCATCGACCATTTACTCTTGTCAATACCTATACCGGTATCTCTAACCGAAATATTTACCGTATCCCCAAGGTCGTCTATTTTTATCGTTATTTCCCCTCCGGGTTTGGTAAATTTTATGGCATTGGAAATCAAATTGAGCATTATTCTTTCAAATTTATCAACATCCAAGGCCATAATTTTTCTCTGCGTATTCGATACAAATTTTATATCCAATTGCCTAATTCTTACAAATTCACTTACAGAGCTGACTATTTGCCTCACTACCTCGACAACATTCTCATTTTTCAATTCAAGTTTAAGGAACCCGGAATCTATTCTGTTTACATCTATAATATTGTTTATAAGCTTCAATAACCGGAAGCAATTTTGCCTCACATTCCTCATATATTTATTAACTTTTGTCAAACTTATATTTCCTTTTCCCATTTTTTCATATGAAGAAAGCACCTGTACTACCGAAAGTATTACATTTAGCGGAGTACGAAATTCATGAGAAATATTTGTAAAGAATTCGGTTTTAAGCTTATTGTACTCAATGGCTTCATTCAGAAGCTTTTCATTCATTTCCATGGTAGTTTTTAATGCAGCTTCCGTCTGCTTTCTCTCATTAATATTGGTAACGGTACCAAGCATTCTCACCGGTCTTCCGTCATTATCCCAAAGGGCTTGTCCTCTAATTAGAACCCATATACTTTCACCGCTTTTTGTAACCGCTCTGACTTCCAATTTGTATTTCGGCATTTTCCCCTTAAGGTATTGTTCTATAGATTTTCTTAACACCGGAACATCATCGGGATGCAAGAATTTCTCCATGTCACTGCTTCTATCCGAAAATTCATCCATATCATAGCCAAGCTGTGCCTTCCATTCTTCCGGATAATTAATTTTATTATTTAATATATCCCAATCCCATAGCCCGTCTGTGGTATTGTTTATAACCAATCTATATCTTTCCTCGCTGACCCTGAGTTCTTCCTTAGACTTGTTTACTTCTTTCATACTAAAATTAATCAATATATAAAGCAAAATTGCCGTGCATATGACATAAAACCATCCTTTATAAATTGACACCTTCATAAACATGGCATTGTCTTCCACCAGTGTTCCCGCCATTCTATCGGAAAATAAAATCCAAGCTGAACCTATAATCATATATATTATAGTAATACTAAAAGCATTAAGTTTTCCTGCCATCGCTTTAAGCATCTTCTTACATATACAATGAATCTCGTTAAAAGGTTCAATTTGTTTCATTAAATTTGATCCTCTCCACTGTTAATAATTATCAACTATAATACACTTTATCATATCTTTAATCATTTTTAAACTAAAAATTTGCTTTATTCACTAATATATTACAATTGAGTATGTTCATGGTAAATTTTAGGAGAGTTTCAATTTTGCTTCTTTCACAATGTTCGATGGACCTAAAAAAAGAGGATGTGCTATCCTCTTTTTTATTAGGTCACAGCTATTTTAAATACAAATTAATCTCTATTATTTGACACCTATTATTTTCAAACTACCTGCATCAATATCAACATCCAAATCAATTTTATTAACAGCCTCGTTATAGTTTTTTGTAATATAGTATTTTCCATCCTTTTCTATTTCCAAATCTTTAAAATCTGTTGAGCTTGCGGCAGCGTCAATGCTAACCTTCACACCCGAATCAACGGGCACATACACTTCAACTTTTGAGGCATCGGCATCAATTTTGACTTTTGTATCATTATACTTCCGCCCCAAAGTTAGCTTAAAAGAGCCTGCATCACCATCAATCTCCAACTTTTTAACCTTCAAATCGGTTAGGTCCATGACCGATTCAACGGCATTAATATTCATATCCAAATCCCAAATTATATCGGTATTTAGATTTAAATCCAGCTTTCTGTCAATTGAGATTTCGCCTTTTGATAAAAGATTCTGAAGAAAATTCCCAACAACCTTTTTATCGTCTGTTTCCAACTTTACATTTACAGACTTCTTGTCGTTCTTGTAATCGACCTTGTGTTCCAAATTTACATTCTTTACCACACCGTCAATCAGATTTGATTCAGTCGATCCTACAACAAGACTTAATGCGGAAGTCTTAAGCTTGAGTTCTCCTTTCTCGGTTATATCCGCATTTTCTATTGCATAAATTTGATTATTGTTTAGAATATTTTTTTCTATGCTATCTTTTTCCGTGTTTCTGTCGGAGTAATATCCGTATCCTAACATAACCGAAAAGAATGCCAACCAGGTTACTGTCTTTACAAAAAGATACTTTTTAAGCAAAAGATTTATTCCCGAAACTATCAATATTAGAGAAATGGTCAACTCTATATTGTTAAAAAACACCATAAAAACAGACCAACTGAAAATGCCCCTCTGTACTAAAAAAAACAATAAACCTGCTACTATTAGAAATACCCCAAATCCTATGTTCTTTTTGCTCATACCTGTTTCCTCCCGTTTTTATAGACAATAGCCAAACCAATAAATACAAGTATTATTGGAAATAACTCAATAAAATTGATTTTGGGTAAAAACTGTTTGAACAATAGCATAAGTCCGAATAATATGAGGCATACTCCCAGAAAAGTACTGCTTTTATTGGAATTTGAATTCCCAAAATCCATGCTGTCGCCCATAACATGGGTAAAATCCTTGTCAGGGTCGCTATAAACATTCTTTTCATCGTCATCAAAAAAGTTATTCGGTACATAGCTTTCTTTATCCGGCATTATAAATAAAAGAGCAATATACAGTAGAGAACCCAAGCCTCCGAAAAAAGTAGCAAATACAAATCCAAGTCTTATCAAGGTTACGTCTATATCAAAATACTCTGCCAAACCTCCGCATACTCCGGCTATTATTTTATTATGATTTGAACGTCTGATTTTCCTTCCCATAGTTACCTTTCCTCCTTAAGTCCTATTAATCGCTAAAATCCTGGATTTTATCGTAATAGTGCCATACTATAATTTCTTTAGTTTTTCTATTCTTAACATATAATACGAACCGGTTCAAAAAAAGTCTTAAACTTTTTAAATTTTTTATTATATAAATAACAGTGTTTTAATACGAAATCAAAAAGATTTTGAAATGGGATTAAAGAAGCTTTTTACCACACTTATATACAAACAAAACATCTATAATTTAAGAAATTTTTTCAAAAACTATGGACAACCGAACATATGTTTGGTATACTTGTTATAGAAAGTTTTATGAAAGTAGGTTGATTTTATGAACAAAGTTATGCTAATCGGAAGATTAACCCAGGATCCGGAAGTGAGGTACACCACCACCAATAAGTCTCTCTGCCAGTTCAGGCTTGCTGTAAGCAGAAAGTATACAAAGCCGGGTGAAGAACCTCAAACAGACTTTTTTCCCATAGTTGCATGGGAAAAGACTTCTGAATTCTGCAGCAACTACTTCCGTAAAGGACAAAAAGTTGCAATTATAGGTAGATTGCATAACAGAACTTGGGACGACTCTGAAGGTAAAAGGCATTATATCACAGAGATTATCGCTGAAGAAGTATCCTTTGCAGACAGCAAGAAATCTTCCGAACACAGTGAAAATGTTGAGAGTGCACTTTTTCAAAGCTCTAATGAAGAAATCAATACTCAAAACAATCTAAGTGAGCTTCCGTTTTAAACAGAATATCCGGATAAATAATGGGGGCAGCTCTGCCCCCTTGTTTTTCTCTTTCACTTTTTTCTAAAAAAGCAAAAGCAATATAATTATGTATATATTTAAGGTTAATTTCTTATTCAATGAGTATTCCTACAGGGCAATGGTCCGAACCTAAAATTTCCGAGTATATAAGAGAATCCTTTAGCCTTTCCTTTAAGCTTTCCGATAAAAGAAAGTAATCGATTCTCCACCCTGCGTTATTCTGTCTTGCATTAAACATATAGGACCACCAGGTATATGCCCCGGTTTTATCAGGATAAAGATATCTGAAGGTATCTATAAATCCATGATTTATATAATTGTCGAACTTACTCCTTTCCTCATCGGTAAATCCGGCATTTTTCCTGTTGGATTGAGGGTTCTTAAGGTCAATTTCCTTATGGGCTACATTCAAGTCCCCGCATACTATAACAGGTTTATTCTGTTCAAGGGCTTTCAAATACGATAAAAAATCATCTTCCCATTTCATACGATACTCAAGCCTTGCAAGACCTTTTTGAGAATTTGGTGTATATACTGTCACAACATAGTAATCTTTAAATTCCAAAGTTATTACTCTACCCTCATTGTCGTGTTCTTCAATACCCAATCCGTAAGAAACATTTAAAGGTTCAAATTTTGTAAATATCGCAACTCCCGAATACCCCTTCTTTTGTGCATAGTTCCAATACTGATAATAACCTTCCAACGGCAAGGTAACTTGACCTTCCTGTACTTTTGTTTCCTGAATGCAAAATATATCGGCATTTTCTCTGTTGAAAAACTCCATAAACCCCTTATCCATTGCCGCCCTTATTCCGTTTACATTCCATGAAATCATCTTAATCATTATATAAAACTCCTTCAAGGTCTTTATTGATTAATATTCGACCCGTAGCACACAATTCCTCTATCCGAGTCTACGGTTACCACTGAACCGTTCTTAAGTATCTTTGTGGCATTTTCAGCTCCTATTATAACAGGTATTTCCAACGCTAATCCCACTGTGGCAGCATGGGAATTCTGACCTCCCTCTTCCACTACCAAAGCCGATGCCCTTTTAATAATCGGAAGCAAATCATTATTGGTATAGTGGACAACCAATATATTTCCGTCGGAAAAGATCTCATTAGCCTCTTCAACGGATCTTACCACCCTTATTTCACCAGTAACGGTTCCTGTTCCTATTCCGGTTCCCTGTACCAACACCTTACCCACCAAATGCACCTTCAGTATGTTGGTAGTTCCGCTTATTCCAACAGGCAAACCCGCAGTAATTACAACCAGGTCACCGTTTCTTACCAATTTGGATTCCAAGGCTTTTTCAACCCCATCATCAAACATTTCATCGGTAGATGTGGCTTCCTTGACAAGGAAAGGCATTACCCCCCAGGTCAATGCCAATTGTCGTTGTACCCTCGGGGAAACTGTTGTTGCAATAATCGGACACTGGGGTCTGAATCTTGATATCATTCTTGCCGTATGACCGGATTGGGTCACAGTTATAATGGCCGATGCCTTTAAATCCTGTGCAGTGGTACAGGTAGCATGGCTTATGGCGTTGGTAACATTGGGTGAAAAATCATGCTGCATTTTTTGGAATCTATCCCAATAATCAATGGAAGCCTCCGCTTTTCTCGCTATTTTAGCCATTGTCTCCAAGGTTTCTATAGGATACTTTCCTACTGCAGTCTCACCGGATAACATTATGGCACTGGTGCCGTCATAAATTGCATTGGCTATATCGCTGGTTTCAGCCCTTGTAGGCCGGGGATTTCTAATCATGGAGTCAAGCATTTGTGTTGCGGTTATAACCGGTTTACCTGTTTTGTAACATTTTTGAATAAGCATTTTTTGTACAACAGGAACTTCTTCCACCGGTATTTCAACACCCAAATCTCCTCTGGCAACCATGATTCCGTCAGCTACTTTAATGATTTCATCAGCGTTTTCTATAGCTTCCCTGTTTTCAATTTTTGCAATTACATTTATATCTTCACCGCCGTATTGCTCCAAAACCTTCTTAATATCGATAACATCGGAGGGTTTACGGATAAAAGATGCGGCAATAAAGTCAAAATCATTTTCTATGGCAAACTTTATGTCCTCAACGTCCTTTTCGGTTAGAGAAGGCAAATGAACTTCAACTCCCGGAACATTGACTCCCTTATGATTTCCGATGGTTCCGCCGTTCAGTACTTCACATATGATGTCCTTGTCCTTGATATTGATAACTTCAAGTTCAACCAAACCGTCGTTAATCAAAATTCTGTTTCCCTTTTTTACATCCTTATACAGTTCCTTATATGATACAGAGCACTTTTCCACATCCCCGATTATATCGTCATTGACTAAAGCAAACCTTTCTCCTTCTTTCAGCACTACTTCCCCGTTTTCAAAATTGCCCAGTCTTATTTCAGGGCCCTTTGTGTCTAGAAGTAGTGCAATAGGTAAATTCAATTCATTTCTAATCTTTTTAAACCTCTCAACACGTATTTTATGCTCCTCATGAGTTCCATGGGAAAAATTCAGACGTGCAATATCCATTCCTTTTTGCATCAACTTTCTCAAAGTATCTTCATTGTCAACAGCCGGTCCTAAAGTACAAATTATTTTTGTCTTCCTCATTTAATATACTACCTCCAAACTAAACATAAAATCCTGTTAGGGCACCCCCACCCTTACGATATTGTACAATCTTCAGCCATATAATAAAAGCGCAAGAATAGAAGTACACCCTTACGCCTTTGTAATGCTTGTACATTTTATATAAATAGTATTATACATTAAATACCCCAAAAATCAAACCGATAACAATCAATCCTCGATATGCCCGTTAAAACTCGGCATTATTGACAGTCCTCGGGAAAGGAACAACATCTCTTATATTGGTCATTCCTGTAATATACATTATAGCCCTTTCGAAACCAAGCCCAAATCCTGCATGCTTTGTTCCGCCATATCTCCTTAAATCCAAATACCACCAATAATCCTCTTTTTTAAGTCCAAGCTCGTCCATTCTCTTTTCAAGATAATCAAGTCTTTCCTCTCTTTGACTTCCTCCGATTAATTCTCCCACTCCCGGTACCAATAGGTCCATAGCTGCAACAGTTTTGTTGTCATCATTCATTCTCATATAGAAAGCCTTGATATCCTTTGGATAATCGGTAACAAACACAGGTTTTTTGAAAACTTTTTCGGTTATATATCTCTCATGTTCTGTCTGAAGGTCCGCTCCCCACTCCACGGGATATTCAAACTTTTCATCAGCCTTCTTCAATATCTCAATTGCCTCAGTATAAGTTACATGTCCGAATTCAGAGTTTACAATATTGTTAAGTCTTTCAAACAAGGTCTTGTCTATGAAGTTATTGAAAAATTCCATCTCTTCCGGTGCATTTTCCATGCAATAGTTTATAATAAACTTCAACATATCCTCTGCAAGTTCCATATCGTCTTGAAGATCGGCAAAAGCTATTTCCGGCTCTACCATCCAAAACTCAGCGGCATGTCTTGCAGTGTTTGAATTTTCCGCCCTGAAAGTCGGTCCGAAGGTATATATGTTTCTAAAGGCCATACAATAGGTCTCGCCTTCAAGCTGTCCGCTAACGGTAAGGTTTGTCTCCTTCCCGAAGAAATCCTCCTTGAAGTCTACAGAACCGTCTTTATTTTTCGGAGGGTTATTTATATCAAGAGTTGTAATCCTGAACATCTGTCCGGCACCCTCTGCATCGCTACCTGTTATTATGGGAGTATGAACATACACAAATCCTCTTTCCTGGAAAAACTTATGTATGGCATAAGCCGCTAGCGATCTGACTCTAAATACTGCGGAAAATGTATTGGTCCTTGGCCTTAAATGGGCAATTGTTCTTAAATATTCGAAAGTATGTCTTTTCTTCTGCAGCGGATAATCCGGTGTTGACATACCCTCTATATCAATTTTGCTTGCCTTTAGCTCAAAAGGCTGTTTCGCATTGGGAGTTTCAACCAAGGTTCCTTGCACAATTATTGAAGATCCAACCGGAGTTTTTGCTATTTCCTTAAAGTTGGATATATTTTGCTCTTCAAAAACAATCTGGAGATTCTTAAAAAAAGAGCCGTCATTAACTTCAATAAAACCGAAGGATTTTGAATCCCGAATAGTTTTTACCCAACCTGCAACTACAATCTCTTTATCGACAAAATCTTTTGTTTGTCTATACAGGCTTTTAATCGTTATAGTTTTCATACCTATTAACCCCTTTGTTAATTGATATTTTTCTTTTGATAAAGCCCAAAAGAAAATGGCATTCTATAGTTATTCCATGTTTCGTGATATTACATTCCAAAATTCTATCACGAATTCGTGCACTTTAGGAATACCGAAAATTTAAGTACCAATAAATATTGTACACGAAATTTTATAAAATGCCACTATTATTATTCCAATTTAATTTTTTTCTATAAAAAAACTTTACAATTGCCCATTAAAAAATGTTATTTGTTATATACATTAAAGTCGGAAACATTTATCTATAATACAGTATCATGAACAATTCCTTTAAGTTTTACAGCAGTTTTATATTGGCTTTGTCGCAAGCCTCTATCATTTCATCGGGCCATATGGAAGCTTGAACTTCCCCAATATGAGCTTTCTTTAAGAAAAACATGCAAATTCTCGATTGCCCGATACCTCCTCCTACGGTATAAGGAAGTTTCTTCTCCAATAAATCCCTATGGAACTTAAGTTGTTTACGCTCTTCACAACCTGCTTCCTTTAGCTGTTTTAAAAGGGAATCCTCATCAACTCTAATTCCCATCGAGGAAATCTCAAAGGCTCTGTTAAGTACCGGATACCACAAAATAATGTCGCCGTTAAGTTCCCAATCATCATAATCCGGAGCCCTTCCGTCATGTTTGATGCCGGACTTTAGAACACCGCCTATTTTCATCACAAACACAGCCTTTTTTTCCTTTGCGATCATATCCTCTCTCTCTTTAGGTGAAAGGGTCGGATACATATCTTCCAGTTCCTGAGTAGTAACAAAGAAAATATCCTCTGGCAAAATTTCAGGTATTTCAGGATAGCAACTGCAAACAAAATTTTCTGTCTTTCTTACCGTTCCATAAATCTTTTTAACTATACTTTTTAGTGTATCGATATTTCTGTCCTTCTTGTCAATTACACATTCCCAATCCCATTGGTCAACATATACCGAATGAAGGTTATCCAAGTTTTCGTCCCTTCTGATGGCATTCATATCGGTGTATAAACCTTCTCCAACTTTGAAATTGTATTTTCCAAGAGCCATCCTCTTCCATTTGGCAAGAGAATGTACAACTTCCACTACACCGCCGCCAATTCCCTTTACATCAAAAGAAACCGGTCTTTCTACCCCGTTAAGATTATCGTTCATTCCCGATTCCGGTCTTACAAAAAGGGGAGCTGATACTCGATCCAAATTTAATGCTTTTGCAAGCTCATTCTCAAAGTAGTCCTTTATCTTTTTTATAGCTTCTTCAGTCTGCCTCACAGACAATATAGGGTCATAGTTTGAAGGTATTATCAACCCATCCGTCATTTTGTTTCCTCCTCAATATTCAAAAAAATTGTTATACCTCACATTATATCATCGTTTTTATTACATTGCCATAAAAAGCTTATCATAAAAAAAGAATTTCTCTTAAATCAATCCTGCAAATTTTGTTTTGTTTCTAAACTTTCTTAAAGAAAAGCTTACGGGCATCAAGCCTTTTCGATTTTGCACCTCTTTCGATTTTATATCACATAAAGAATTCGAAAAATGCTTTAAAACACAAGAACCCAAGGACAAAAGCCTTGAGCTCTGTACTTTAGTCTACTTAAATTAAGGTGCTGTTGTAATTTCAATTCCCAATATTTTTACTTCTTCAACCGGCTTGTCGGACTGGTCAACTTTAACGGCTGCAATTTTGTCCACCACATCCATACCTTCGAAAACCTGTCCAAATACCGTATGATTATTGTCAAGCCAAGGAGTTCCTCCGACTTCTTTGTATATGTCCCAAATATTTTGAGGAATATTTGCACCCTTCATTCGGTCCTGCAACTCCTTTGTAATTGTCTTAGGAGGAGCCTGAACTATAAAGAACTGACTTCCGTTAGTATTAGGACCCCTGTTTGCCATTGAAAGGGCACCTCTATAATTGCGAAGCTTTTCGCTGAATTCATCTTCAAAGTCTTTATTCCAGATGCTTTCCCCGCCCATTCCTGTTCCTGTAGGGTCTCCACCCTGTATCATAAAGTCATTTATAACCCTGTGAAAAATTACATTGTCATAATATCCGTTTTTGGCATGGGTTATAAAATTCTCAACAGCCTTGGGAGCCTCATTGGGAAAGAACTTAATCTTAATATCCCCCATGCTTGTCTTCATAATGGCTATAGTTTCTCCCTGAGCAGGAGGTGCAAACTGTTCCATTTTTGAAACATCAACGCTACCGGAATTTGAACCCTTATTACATCCGGCAAAAGACAAGGGAATTATAAGACATATTAATGAAATCAATACTTTCTTCAGCATATCAATCCTCCACCATCAATCTTTTTCGAAAATAGTATAACACACGAATCCTTGGCTGTAAACTTGGCAGCAAAGTTATATTTATACCATAAAAAGTAGGAGGATTTACATCAGACACCTAATCGATTTCTACTTATAAAAGCTTTAAAGGCTGTCTCTACAAACCATGCAACCATATAAACAAACATTATATCGAAACACACATTAAACAGAAATAAATGTTTTTGCAAATCGGCTTCCCCATCACATATTATAGGTATAATGAATTGAAGAACGCCGATAACCATTACAAGCAGAAATGTACCGAAATATGCCTTTTGTGCGGCATCCTCAGCCTTTACGTATTGAAAAGTCAGCACAGTCAAGCAAGCTGCAAAGAATAGAAGAAGAAACAACAGAGAACGGGGAATAAAATTATCTTTAAAATCACTCCAGATTCTAAAATTACTGACCTCTCTTTTTGGAGTTTCATCGAAAGACTTTTCATAATATCCAAAGCCCAGTATCAGCCTAAAGGCATTATTCGCAGTAATTTCCAGTTTATTTATATATCTTACAGGATGCCTTAAATAAAACAAAGCTATTCTAAACGGACTTACCTTGCTGTTGATTTCTTTCCGAAAGTCCGTATCTTTAATATTTATAGGATACTTTTCCATAAAATAATGGGTACCGGCAAGCAAAGCATATTCCTTCTTCAACCCCAATTCTTCGAGATCGGTCTCAGGGTTTTTTGAATCTTTTAGCACACCATAAAAAACCGATTGATACTTGTTGCACACTCTAAAAACACTCGGAATTGAGAGGTAGGCTGCAGCAGATATGATAAAAATGGCTGCAATACTCGATGCTATTACTCTCTTCCACTTCTTGTCCTCTCTCAACCGTAAAAAGTGTAAACTAAACAGTGCTATAATAATGCCTAAAGGGATATACTGAACCTTCGCACAGGTCAATAACAAGGCTACAGTATAAAATCCAATAAGAGCTGAAATTCGAGGATTCCTGCTCTTTGACAAATATACCGCTATAGCTGTCAGAAGCAGTAAAGATGTAAAGGAAAGTGCTTCACCATACAAAGAATTAAAATACGCTATATAACCTGAGTCGGTAAAAACCAACACAGTAAGTATTACATAAACACATCGAACCAAAAACACCGGCTTCTTGTCATATTTGGCAATAATATATATATACATCAAAAAAAGACAACAATACATTACAGCCAAGAATCTTATATCAAAAATCCCCTTGTTGAACAATACTATTGAACTGATTAACTTTGCTATAAGTACCAATATCACCTGCGATGAAAAGTATCCTATACCGTTTGCAAAAGGTGTAGTGGAAATGTATTCCCTATTCACATAATTGAAATATCTCTCATTATAGTCGGAAGTTTTGTATTTTAAGCCCGTTGTACTCATAATTCTCTCAAAATCGCCATTATCGGCGACACCAATAATGGGACTTACCATCAAAACTCCAACCAAAAAAACAGCAACAACCAATACAGTTACTGTTTCGAGTTTAATCAATCCTTCTTTCATAATCCACCATCCGTTTTTTATGCTGATATTTTCATGAAGTAAATTTGCATGGCAAATTCCAATCAAGTGAAATTTACGGTTATCTTTGCATATAGTATTCCCAATTGAAAACAAATACTTCATTAAATGGGAGCAAAAAAGAAAAGTTTTTTATTTTGAGAAATGAATTTGAGGTATAATAAAATCTCAGGGGCTATCTACGTCCCTTCGACTTTTAAGGCTTTCACGACCTTAGAAAGCCCCTAAAAAAAGTATAGGTCATTTTTGAAATAACCTATACATTAAGAAAATGACAAGATGGGGTTAATTTTATCCTTCGACAAGTACAATGGTTATCCACAGCTTCAGAACATCGGAGAGCAGAACTTTATCAACTTTTATCTGATACTCTTTCCCATCCACTTTTAATATTCTTTTGTCGATTACTTCTGCCACCAAATCTATATCAATACTTTTAACTTCCTTGCCCAGCAGTTCCTTATATTTATCCTTTATACTCTTTTCCACCACAATCAAATCGAATTCTTCCTCATTAATTTTCGAAAGTTTTATATTAAGCTCAATACTTCTCAGTATAAATTTTTTATTGTTAATGGACTCTTGATACTTTTCAAGCTTTGTATTTTTTTCTTCAATATCACTTTCCAAATATTTAATCCTTTCTATATAAAAATCAATTCTATAACTGACAAGGGCATTTATAGCTGCACTTCCAAAGACACATCCACAAACAACCCCGGTAATGAATACCGTCAAGAACGTTAAACTTTTTACTCTTTTCATCCGAAAATTGACTCCCCGCATCTTTGAATGAGCCGGATAAAACTGTATCCCGTATTTGCACCCATAACAGCTATAATAACATGTACAGCCTGCTTGATTATAGACCTGATTTCGCCCTTAAAAATGCCTTTATCTATTATTTCGAAGGATGAAAAAGTTCCACCCAATGCAACGGCTATGGCCCATACCTTTATAGATCCGGCTACGGTAAACATGGTTTTTAAGGGAGGATGCCCATTTATCAGTGCACCAAGCCCTGCCATTAAACTTGCTCCAACCATTACCCCGAAGGATATGAAGAAATTATAAATTATGTTACTGATAAATGAAGACAAAAAATCACCGCTTTCTGTAAAACCAAATTTACAAGGTCCTTTTGGTTTAGCAAGAAAATATTTCGCACCGTCTAGGAATAATTGGCTGTTATAAACAGTTATAAATATACTACAGTAGAATGTGTATCTTATATTTTCTTCTAATATAATTATGGTTTGAAATCTAAAAATATGTTTGTATAAAATGAAACTCTTTCACTTTTTGAATTTTTCTCCAATTGTTTTATTTCTTCCAAAAGTATTGTAAAATAGATATTATGGTATCTAAAAAACTTGTAGGGATGTTTGTAATGCAGAACACTATTGAAATAGGCAGTAAAAAAATCAATTATACTGTTACAAAAAGCAGCAGAAAAACCATTGGTATATCCGTTTCACTAAAATACGGAGTCAGGATATTGGCCCCAAAAAAAGTCAGTGATAGGCAAATAGCCCAGGCAGTTAATGAAAAAGCTGCCTGGATATTGAAAAAGCTGTCCTATTTTGAACAAATCAAATCGGAAATACCAGAATTGAATTTTATAGATGGGGAAAAAATTACGTTACTCGGCAAAAAATATACTTTAAGAGTAAATGTATCACCATCGTTGACTGATTCCTCCGTTAAACTTTCAGGCAATAGCATTATTGTAAGTCTTCCCGAGGATGCTACCGGTAGCCTATCCGATTCGGTTAGAAAGCATTTGATAGATTGGTGCAAAGAATACACAAAAGAAATTGTATCGGAAAGAGTGGAACACTTTTCAAAAATAATGGATGTAATACCTGCAAAACTTGTTATAAAGGACTTAAAATCAATTTGGGGAAGTTGCACTTCTAGAAACGTCATCAATATAAACTGGAAAATAATAATGGCTCCTATGGCTGTTGTGGACTACCTTGTCGTACATGAGCTTACCCACATAAAAATAAAAAACCATTCAAAACAATTTTGGAAAATGGCTGAATCAATATATCCCAACTGTAAAGCCTGTTCGGAATGGCTGAAGCAAAACGGTCATAAACTGACTTTCTAGACAATAATTTCTATTTCCTTTCAAACAGGGTGATTTCTCGCTTTTATAACCTTACAAAGAAGCAAAAAAGATTAGGTGCCTTTTATATTACAAAATTTCAACCTCCTGTAATATAAAAAGCACCTTAATTTTCTTTTAAAGTTATATTCTATCGAAGCAATCGTTAAAAGTTATTTTTACCACTTTCCTTTTTTCATATGGGTTTCCATCTCAGCCTTTGATCTCTGTTTTATCACCCATATCTCATTTTTTGCCCTCTTAAACAACTCTACACAGCCTGGGTCAAGATCAAGTTTAATTCCCTCATCACATAACCGGTCAATTCTGCTTGAAAGCTCTACAATTTCCATATGAATATCGTTGGTTCTGTCGGACTTGTAAATCTTATCTGCGTCCTCACCACTCAGTTGGACAAATTTATCCTTAGGTGCATCACATTTAGGACATTTATCCGGTGCCCCATCCCCCTCATGTACAAATCCGCAAACACTGCATTTCCATAAACTTTTCATTGTCATACCTCCACTTGTACAATTAATATTGTATTAAATCAGTGACCGAAGCCACTGTTCGACCCATTAAAATTCATTGTTAACATAACACTTCAAACTTCATTCTTTTCTAAACATCAAGCACATCATCCGGC
>Ga0134093_1001771_pt1 | contig 19385 bp, 12 predicted proteins | sample 4_1taG_FD_94452 | JGI IMG/M metagenome (GOLD analysis project Ga0134093, IMG submission 94452) | Switchgrass degrading microbial communities from high solid loading bioreactors in New Hampshire, USA - 4_13_20_68_A1 metaG | ecosystem: Engineered > Bioreactor > Semi-continuous > Anaerobic >...
AAATCCATCGGCTATCTTTTCATTTTCCTCACTATAAAACAGGTTGATTTTCCATAATGAGCCGTCATCTTTTAAAGCATAGTCACCTTCAATTTTTGCAAACCCATTGACTTTTTTGTCTTCAGAATCTTTTGCCATCACAAAGCTGAAATTGGAAATGCCTAATGCCAAGACTAAAGCTGTAACAATACTCTTTACCAAAACTTTCACAATAGTCCCCCCTTATTATATAAATAAATTTAAATTAATTTTATCAATAAATGTGTGTAAATACAATTACAACAAAATTAAATTTAAATAAGTCTTTTGCTGACTCTGGTTTTATAAGTCTATATTGAGAAAGATAAAACATCCAATCAATTTAAAAAAGAAATTTGCTTCTTGCACTGAATAAAATTAAATGCTAAACTTTTTTAAATTATATAACATATATTGTAAAAGCATTTTATACTCGGATAATTTCTCAATAATCAATATGAAATTATTCTGTGAAAATTTATAGTAGGTTAAAATGTGATTTGTATAAAAGAAGGCAGTAGGAGGAAAAGGGATGAAAACGGTTATTGTTCACGGACAAAACCATAAGGGCAGCTCATATAACATAGGCAGGGCTTTGGCCAATAAAGTTGCAACTGAGGATGAGATTACAGAATTTTTTCTGCCGAAAGATTTGAATCATTTTTGCCTGGGTTGTTATAGATGTCTTGAAAGTGAAACAAAATGCCCGTTTTATGATGAGAAGCACGTTATTGAGTCGGCCATTGAATCTGCGGAATTATTGATTTTCACTACACCTACATATTGCATGAGGGCCTCCGCTCCAATGAAATCTTTTATTGATCTGACCTTTATAAACTGGATGCCTCACCGCCCAAAAAAGTACATGTTTCAAAAAAAGGCAGTGGTTGTGTCAACTGCAGCAGGTGCCGGAGCAAGTAAAGCTATAAAAGATATTACTACATGCTTGTTTTTTTGGGGCGTTCCCTATATTAAAACTTTGGGTTTCAATATACAAGCAATGAGTTGGGAAGAGATATCGGCAGGAAAAAGACAGAAAATAGAGAAATCTATTGATAAATTGTGTAACAAATTGAAAAAAGTAAAAATTCCCAAAGTGGGATTTAGGACGAAATTTGTTTTTAACTTAATGCGGTTGAATATTAACAATAAAGACTATATATCCACCCCAATGGCAAATGATTATTGGTATTGGCATAACAACGGATGGCTTGAAAAGAAGAGACCTTGGCTATGACAATGTATTTATTGATAGGAAATCTTGGTTATTCCATAAGGATTGAAGGAGTATATAACGAGTGAATTGTCAATTGACGGGAAAGGAGCGGATAAAATATGGATGAAAAAGAGATGGGGAAGGATATACGTAAGGCTAAGAAATGGAATATCATCATAATAGGCTTTTTTGTTGCTATATTTTTAACCGCTCTAGTCGGATTCGGAATTTATACATACCGGTATACGTTTACAGTTGAAAAATGGCTTAAAGCACCAAACGACAGAATAAAGATTGTTGATGACCTAATTAGGAGGTACAAGCTGATCGGCAAGACAGAACAGGAAATCCTTTCTTTACTAGGTGAAGAAGAGGAGTATGCAAATACCATAACATCTTTTAAGATGAGTCAAGAATATTTTGAGCCCGAAAGCACTATTGTCTATTACTTGGGGGTTAAATATGTAGATGATTTTTGGTTTATATTGATTTTGGAAAATGGCATAGTTGTCGATTCCCGAATCGATGTAACTTAAGTCTACCCTACTTATGACATTATATTGATTTTAGATATTGCAAAATGAATATCCTTTATTCCTTCAAGTATTGTTCTATGCCCGATGCTATAGCTTCAGCGATTTCTTCTCTATAGGATTCTTTCAATAGTAATTGTCGCTCTTTTGCATTAGATAAAAAAGCTGTTTCGATTAATACACCGGGAATATCCGAGTTTTTTAAAATATAATATTTGGCCTTTACCGGGTCATGTATAGTCCTCTTTTTTCCATTTACTATCATATTGTTTAATGCTCTTTGAATGCTATATGCAAGCTCTTTATTCTGCTCGAATTTGTCGCTATAAAAAACTATGGAACCGTCAGTTGAGGGTTTTTTATCATTACAATTTACATGGATACTTACAAATAATTGTGCGTTGCTTTTATTTATGATATTGACCCTTGCATTTAAATCTCTCATGTGGCGATTCTTACCCGTAGTATCCGGGTTATCCAATGATACATCATTTTCTCTAGTCATAATTACGGTATAGCCCTTTTGTACCAATAAATTCATTAACTTTTTACTTATATCCAGATTAATGTCTTTTTCCAATATACCTTCTTTAGAGGTTCCGCCATCAATGCCGCCATGTCCGGGATCTATGATAATTACTCCATTTTTAGGGTCTACAAATACATTAGCAGAATCTCTTGGAAGAAAAATAAAGAATAATGAAGTGATAATAATAGTTAATCCTAAGGCAAATAAAAGGATTAAATATAAATACACCCTTTTTATAATAAATATTTTTATTTCTCTCATGTTTATATCCCTATTTGAGAACTTATCTTTTAATATTTTATGAATAGCATTTTGCGTTATGAATAATTAAGAAATGACCATGCTATTTGCTCATTTTTATCAATGCAACTGCCCTTTTGACAGTAGCAATACTTTAAGGTGCTGATTTTTGCATCTAAAGACTCAAATCTCAAATTCTAAAGGTATAGTATAATTTGATAATATGCCATATGTGGTATAATAAATCCCAGGTGGTGAAATATGCAAATTAACCGGCTAATCGAAACGGTTTATATCTTGCTTGGCAGAAAGACAGTAACGGCAAAAGAGTTAGCCGAGCATTTTAATGTTTCTATACGGACCATATATCGGGATATCGATACTTTGAGCATTGCCGGTATACCTGTTTATACCAGTAAAGGCAAAGGCGGCGGTATCAGCCTTCTTGAAAACTTTGTGCTTAGCAAATCCATGCTTTCTGAAAATGAGCAGGTGGAAATTATCTCATCTCTTCACAGTCTCAAGTCCATAAATGTGCAAGAGGTGGAGCCTGTGTTGAACAAATTGGCTGCTATTTTCGGTAAAACCGATACCGGTTGGATTGATGTCGATTTTTCACGTTGGGGCAGTGATGCTGATGAAAGACAGAAGTTCAGCATATTAAAAACAGCTATTTTGAATAAAAAATTAGTATCGTTTAATTATTATGGCTCTAACGGAGAAAAGACGGAAAGAACCGTTGAACCGTTAAAACTTGTGTTTAAGGGCTATGCTTGGTATGTGTATGCTTATTGCCATGTGAAAAACGACTTTAGGATATTCAAAGTTAGCAGAATAAAAAATTTGACAATGAAAGAAAGCTCATTTATCCGTGATTGCCCGAAAAACATTCCGATTGAGCCAAGGCAAGCCAATTTAAAGATGGTCAGCGTAGTTCTAAAAATACATCAAAGGTTGGGATTTCGGGTATTTGACGAATTCGGATATGATTCAATAAAGGAAAATGGAGATGGAAGCTTTACTGTGGCAGTGGACTTACCGGATGATGAGTGGCTGTATGGATATATTCTTTCGTTCGGAGAAGATGCTGAGGTTATAGATCCTAAATATATCCGTGATAATTTAAAAAAGAAATTGAAAAAATGTCTACAGAAGTATTCTTAATATGACATGTAGTTGTCAATTTATGTATGGTAAGTTAAAGGGAAGAGAATAGTTTTGTTGATTAAACTTTGAAAGGAGTATTAAAGTGGATAAACTGGATTATAAAAAGGCCTATAAAGAGCTGTATCTTCCCAAAAACAGTCCTTCAATCGTTGATGTTCCTCCGATGAATTTTGCAATAATTGACGGAGAGGGAGACCCGAATGGAGAAGCTTTTGCCTTGGCTACTGAAGCACTATACAGCTTTAGCTATTCGGTAAAAATGTCATATAAAAGTAAAGATGTTCCGAAAGGGTATTATGACTATACTGTATTTCCCCTTGAGGGTGTGTGGGATTTGGTGGATAAGGCTAAGCCCATAACCGATAAAAGCAACTTTGCATACTCCATTATGATTCGTCAGCCGGACTTTTTGACCGATGAGTTATTTGAACGGTTTATCGCTGAGACCAAAAATAAGAAACCTAATATTTATCTTGATAAAATAAGACTTTCTTCAATAACCGAAGGACTTTGCTGTCAAATGCTTCATATAGGAAGTTACGATGATGAGCCTGCAAGTTTTGAAATAATGAGACAATTCTGCATGGAAAACGGATATGAGAGGACATGCTTGAAACATCGGGAGATATACCTTTCAGACCCACGCAAGAATGAAGTTGGCAAGTTAAAAACGGTATTGAGGTTCAAGGTGAAGAAAATTTAATCTTTTGGAGGTTGCATATGAAATAGAAGTAAAAAAAAAGATATACACTAGATGATATATTAAGAAGCTGATAGAAATCAAAAGAAGATAGGGCAATTGGAGTATTCTGGGAAATATGGATTTATCTTATTGATTTTCTTGTTTATATATGCACTATTTGGTAGTATAGTTATATGGACTTTACTTTGGTTTGCATTAATACTGTAAAAGGATTGATAACATTGCCGGTTGCAAAGTTTAGTACGCCATCCGTAAAGAAAGTGCATATAACTCATAATTATTTAAAGGTTCTTTATTATTTTATGTTTGCGGTTTTTGTGAGTTTTTTCGGTGCCTTTAGGGTAAAAGGGTTGTTTATAGATTGGAAATCTGTTGATTTAAAGATTATTTACATCTTGCCTGTTATTTTTTCAGTAATACTGTGTTTGTGTTGTTTTGCCTATAAATATAACTTTGTGGAAAACCTGGCAGATGGAATAGTAAGGTCGGGAAGTAGAAAGTTAAGGGAAATTTATTCTTATTTATTTTTGATTCTTATATCTGTCTTAAGCAGCCTGTTTTCGCATATAGTTTTGACCGGTGCAGGTGCCGGAAGCATATCGAAAATAATTGAGAATAACAGTGTTCGTGTATTTGCCGATATAGGTGCTGGTTTCGTTACGGTTTTGTTATGCTTGGTGTTCTTATCGTGTTTTTTGGAGATTTTGAGAAGAGTGGAGTATCAGAGAACAATACTAACGGATGTACTTCCTTTTCTTTCTCTCGTTATAGTTTCAAATATATTGGCTTTTTATTATGTGAAGTCGGAGAAGGTTTTGTTTTATTGGGATAACCTGGGTTATTGGATGATAGGCCAGAACATGTCCGACTTGCTTTTCGGCGATATCAATAGCTTTATCAAAAATGTATACAATTCGATTTTGAGCAATGACTACAATTATTTACCCATAGTTCCTATTGCCGTAATTATGAAAATTTTCGGAAAGAGCAGATTGGTATATATATTGTCAATTTTAAATGTGTACTGCATTCCTGGCCTGTGGTTGCTGAGGAAAGCGGTGTTGAATATTTGCTCAGTGGTTAATGTAAAAATCAATAGAAATATTGTATACTACATTTCGGTTTTGTTTTTTGCGTTAATTTACTATATTACCTTTGCAGGTCTTGTTGATGCAGGCGGTTTGATTGCTATCGCTTTGGTTATTTTGCTATATTTCAACGGGGAAATCGAACCTTTGAAGAAAAACCCTGTAATAGGCTTGTTACTTGGATTTCTTTATTTGTTTCGCAGATGGTATATGTTTTGGATACTCTCATTTATAATATGCATGGTTTTCGATACAGTAATAAAATCCTTTAAGCAAAGTGAGAATTACAAAATTAAAAAAGCTTTTCAGGATGTTGCCATTTCTCTGATCGTACCGTTAACTTTTGGGGGATTACTAACTCTATTTTTTCAACCTCTAGTTGTCGATAAGCTTCTCCTGTCGGACTATTCCATTATGTATTCGGCATATAATTTCGGTATGGCAAAGGATTTCAGCCAAGTACCGAAATTTTTCGGAGACATTGTACCGGTACTGTTAATATTATCTGTGGCAGTTTCAATATTCTCAAAAGAGATGAGGGCTAGAGCGATTTTCTTTGCTGCTCAATTGACTGTTTGTTTTCTATTGTTTACAAGGGTTCAGACCCACGGCTCACATCATTATCTCATGTACATTCCCGGAATTATGATTCTTATATCTTTTTTGACGTTAAATATTTGCCGAATTAAAAGAAAAGCTGTTTCTTGGGGCTTGATTTTCCTTATAGGTATAACGGGAGTTTTGAACTTTGTCATACCTTTCCACAGTATGGCCGATATAGAGGACTCAGTTGTGAAAGCTGTGTTAAACAATATATTTATGACTCAAAAAATTGTACCGAAGAAAAATGGCGATATAGAGGAAATTCGAAAACTTATAGCTGTTTTGGACCAATTATCACAGGAAGGTAATGCAAAAGTAGGTGTATTGGCCTCTTCTTTTTCGTTAAACTCGGATATACTGGCATATTTTGAAATGTCTTTAGGCATGCCTGAAAGGGAATGGAAGCATCGTTCGTACTTAGTAACCGGCCCAACAGTCGATCAACGTTCAAAAACCCCATTCTGGCTGTTTGAATGCGATTACGTGCTATTGGGAGAACCGCCGCTGTATCATCTAGATCCTAAAGATCAAAAGGTCGTGACAGTTCCTACATATAAAATTTTGCAAGGGCACGGCTTCGGAAAGGCTTTTGAAAAAATGGATTATTCCTTTAAATTGCAGGAAGGAAATGTAATTTACATTTATAAACGGGTTAGGGATGTATCTAATGAAGAGGCACAGGAGTTAGCGGAAGTGTTCCATAAGTATTATCCCTTGTTACCTCAACAGTATCCGCCTAATGCACCGCAAATAGTGTCGGATAAATCTTTTTAATGTGCAAATTAGCAATAGGTAAAACAGTACCATCAAATTTTGTGCAAGGGGATATTGGCCTTTAGCTGCCTTAATACAAAATATGAGCTGCCACTCAAGAGGGAAGGCCCGCTGAAGTGACAGCTTAATTAAAATATTATTCTATCGGAAACTTTTTAATCTTGCCTAGAAGGTATTTTCTCATAAATCCAAAATCCAGAGAATCTACCTCTTTATCACCATTTACGTCTGCATTGGCTAATTCAGTGGGTGAAGTTAATATTCTTTTTCCAACCAAATGCGATCTCAGAATGGCAAAATCGATGGAATCGAAACTTCCATCCGAATTCAAGTCACCCACTACTCCTTTTGGCGGTGTAGGTGTCGGATTGGAGTTTCCGACATCGTAAAGGTCTTTCGGCAGCTCGTCCAAAGTAATAACGTATTTGCTATTGTAGATGGTATTTAGAAGGGTAGGATCATTACGGTTCATAAGATATTCGCCGTACCATGGGCAGAAATAGAGCCACCATGCACCTTCATTGACTATGTTTTGAATATCCGGGATTACGTCATTTTCAGTCAGGGCAACCATCTTTGTGTCATTAGTGTAATTTACAAGAGTGAGGAATAGCGATGTTGCAGCACTGGTTCCCCAATTGGTGGGCGAACCCTCATACTTATCATAACCTATGATATCTACATATTCATCACCGGGATACCACTCGAAGGAATTGGCATAGGTATAGAGATTTAATTCCCAAATTAGATTGTGGAGACCATATTCTTCAGTCAAAGTTTTATATAGAAGCTTCCAAAGCTCCTTAAAGACTTCCGCACCACCGGAACCCCACCAGAACCATGCACCCGAACCGTCTATGTTGTTGTAACCTTCCGCTTCATGGAAAGGACGAAAGAGAACGGGAACTTTTGCTTCCTGGAGGATAAGAAGCTGTTCAGCAAGATCTTCAATTGCCATCATCAGGTATGTATGTTCCTTTGATGTTTTGTCAAGGCATTTGGCTGTATTAAAGCTTGCTGTCGGTTTATACGAGCATTTTGTCCAATCCACTTTATCGCCCGGAGTATAACTTGCAAAATCAACGGGAACATTGATGTGCCAGCAAGCAGTTGCAATACCGCCGCGATTTTTTACCCAGTCGATTATACGGTCGGTAGTACCGTCTTCCCATCCGTAGAGGGGATTGTAGTTCATAAAATCAAAGCCTCTGATTGCAGGGTATTTGCCTGTCTTATCATAAATATATTCAAATTCAAGTTCCATATTACCGTTATTTCCGTTACCGTAAATTTCCTGCTGACCGGAAATGACATACTTGCCGTAAACACCGGTAAGATATTCGTAAAGCTTTTTAGTTTCGGGTGTCGCGTTTTTATCACACAGAACCGGTTCGATTTTTAGCTCCGGCATATCGGCATAGTCGAAGGTTATTGTGTCATACAGTATAAAACCCCAGCTTCCCGATGTTCCGATTTCAATGGTTGCGGTACCGGCTTCAAGATAGAAGAATCCGAAACTGTAATCAAACCATTTGCCTTTGTTTGGGATATAGAAATTGCCGAGATGCTTGCCGTTTACGCTGACAGCTTGAAGCCTGGTTTCGTTCTCATTTCCGAGATACATCCAGCACTTGGTGGAAAGCTCATACATACCGTTTTCGGGAACTGTGACCTTGAGTGTTATTATTCCCGAATTGGCTACCCATACAAATCCGTCACCCGAATAGCCGGGATACTCGGTTCCGTAAACATTGGTGGTAATGATGGCACCGTTGCTGAGAGTACAATCTTCGGCTTCCACTTTTATAGGTAGCGAATTTGCGGCTTTAACCGAAACCGGTATTGAAAAAAGAAACGAACAAACAAATGCAAGAGTTGTCAACAGAGACAGCCTTCTGCTGAAAAATCTTTTCATAGAATACACTCCTTTTATGAAAATTATCCATATATTTAATTGGTGGTTCTAAAAAGTTAGTGCCGGAAAGCGTTATACAACTTATATGCACCCAAAATTAAAGAACATTTTTGCAATACCGACAATACATTATTATCGACTGCAAAAATGTAGAATATTTTGGTACGGCACATGCAAACACTTTTAGAGAACACCTTGTTAAAATAAACTAAGCTATTTAAGAAAGCGATGTGGAACATTGCTTTATGGAACCATGCTGTATGGAATAATGCTATAGAGAAAGAGATTTATTGCTAAGGGGAAAATATATTGCTTTCTTATAAAATTGTATCATATTTGAGATATAATATCAATTATTTACAATTCCGCTTATCTTGACTTATATTTCATTTGTGCCTTGGTTTTGTGGAATCTTCAACGAGGGAAATCAAAGGAAACATATCATTGTAGTGCTTTTGAATAAACATGCCGCTCCTCTTTTTGAACAGCTTGTTGGCCAGTTTGTCGGCTATAGGCATCAGTGTTCTTTCATGGGCACATAGGACAGGAGAAACCCGGTCAATTCTGCCGGTAGTTTGTTTGTTAAGACATCCGCAATAATGGTTGCAACGCTCTCTTATGGCACATTGTAGGCAACTTTCTTTTTCTTGTTCATTAATATTATATAGTTCAAGTCTTTTGTTTTCGTCTATACCTGTATTGACATCGCCGATGGAATATTGCTTGTCACCTACGAACTGAACGCATGGGTAAAGCAGTCCGTCAGGACCTACCGATATTTGCTTTTTGCCAAGCTCGCATCTTTCGTGGCAGTACGTATCCTTGTTTATATGTGAACTGATTTTTACCTCGAAGGGACTTAAGTAAAATTTATCTTCAGCAAGGGTCCTTTCGTAATAAAACTCAGCCAGGTCCTTGTATTGCTGTTCTAAAACCTTAATAGACGATTCTGTCCAGTTTCCTGCATAGTTTAATGAACAGATAAGGTATTTAAATCCCCTGTTGTAAAGGTATTTGACCGACTCTGCATAATATTGGACTGTATCATGATTTACAACCATCATGACCGGTGCATAGGATCTTTTTGAAAGAAGAAGATCAATTTTTTCACTAAGACGCGAATATGTGCCCTCACCGTTTTTATCTATTCTGTTCTTATCATGTGCTTCTTTAATGCCGTCATGGCTCATGGCGATAAACAGGTTGACCTTGGTGGAAAAGTCCATGAAATCATCGTCTAAAAGAAGCCCGTTTGTTGTAATTTTGTAGTGAAACATAGTACTGCAGCTCTTTTCCTTCCATTTGCAGTATTCTACCGTTTCATAGATCAGATTCTTGTTAAGCAGCGGTTCACCGCCAAAAAATATTATCCCTACAGAACTTTTTTTACTTTCTGCAGCGATATCCACCACCTTTTTTGCAGTATCAATGCTCATGGTGCATATATTCTCACCATTGACATAGCAGTATTTACAGCACATATTACAGTCATTTGTCAAATGTAATGTGTAGTGCATGAGTTTATCCTCCGGATTAAATATTTTGGCATTTCTATATCACGTTCATTGCCTTAAGCCATTCGATGAAATCAGCAACTTGCTGACGCAGTAATTCTTTTGATGCTTCCTTTCTTTTTTCAGATGCTTTTGATTGGGTGAAATCTACACTAGCAATCGGATCATAGAAAACCCCTATGTATTTTCCGTTTTCCTTCTCAGCAATGCCTTCTCTCAAAGTCTTTGCAGCATCTAATACATGATAACTTTCAACGGAGGACATAATACCCGATTTTCCCTGCCAACCTCTATAGTCATCAACCGATACAAATTCGAAGGCAATCTTCTTGCTTTCATCATAGCCGTCAAGCTCCAAATTGCCGTTTTCTTTTGTCTTTGAGGGATACACCGGAATATATTCATCGGGATTGTCAGGATTGGGCTTATACTCTATAAAGGTATAGGTTACAGGAATTTGTATATCTTTCAGTACCTCGTTGCTTTTTTCAAAGTTAATTCCTCTTTTCTTTGCTTCATCACAAATTACTTGATAAGCCTCTTCCTCCGATAGAAAAGCCGGAGGAGCCACAGAAACACATCCAAAACTACCCCTGCCATCACCGTATTCGAATATTGGAGCAACATAGACTGTTGTATTACCGGGCTCGCTTGTAGGATCAGAGCCAACAATATTGACTTCGTTGGAATTGTCATACTTCGGTCCGCATGCTGTAAGCATCATAATCAATAGTGAGGAAAAGGCAATTTGTGTATTTATATTTTTTGTCCAACGTTTTGGAGTTAATTTTAACATATCCGGATTGGATAGAATTATCTTCTTGTCGGGGTACTTGGGGACTTTATAGTTTTTTACAGGTTTAAGCTCCATTTTTCATTCCCTCCGTTACATTCCAATGGAATAATTTCATTGTATCATTTTTGTTAGACGCTAAATACATCCTAAAAGTTCCAATGAATCTATTAATTCTGTCTTAATTTGCAATTCTATATATCTTGACTTTGATATAAGCAAAACGTCGTGCAAATTCATATTTATAGTTAAGGAGAGTGAAAAAATATGAATTTATATGAAGGTTTACCCGGCACACCAGTACAACCTAATAATCCAACCGATGCTCAAAGGCATATGCTCGGAAGGTTTGCATTATACCAGAAGGAGAGACCGGAAGATTTTGAATACATAAAAAACTTGACTTCACCGCCGGAAGATATTTCAACCATAGTAAAATATGGAGAGCTGAGAGGCATAAGAATAGGAATAATTGGGGCGGGACTGGCAGGATTGGCCTCGGCTTTTGAATTGAGAAAAACCGGTGCGGACATAACTATATTTGAAGCAGAGGAGAATCACATCGGTGGAAGGGTATATACTTATTATTTTGATAAAAGCAAGCAGCTGTATGGGGAACTGGGTGCAATGAGAATTCCTGTCACCCATGAAACAACATGGCATTACATAAACTTGTTTAAAATTCCCACAAGACCATTTGTACAGACAAATGAGAATGCCTTTATTTATCTTAGAGGTGTACGAGTGAGAAATGATGCCGAAGGAAGAAACGTGATGAAATATATCTATCCTAAGTATTTGCTTTCGGAATGGGAAAGAAGGACTCCATGGCAGCAGTTGGCTTATTACGGATTGGAAAGTCCTCTTCTTCCTGCAACTCCGGTCGAAAGAAGTGAACTGCTTCAGGTAAAGCCGTTTTACAATGCCTTCATCAATTATTGGGACTTTCAAAGCAACAGAAAGTTAATGGAATCCTTGGGATTAAGTCAGGGTGCGATTGATTTAATTTCAAGCTTGTCGCCCCTGGCCGGGCAAAATCTTTACAACAGCTACATAGATATAGCGCAGGCAAATTATCCCGCAAATCTATCCTTTCTTTATGAGATTCCCGGGGGAACTTCAACACTTCCTTATGCAATGTACAATTCATTGCTCAACCCGAATCCTAAAGGGGTCTATCCGGGCATACCCATACACAATCTGGGTAAAGTGACTGTTAAAAACGGAAACTGGGTTTCGGGGATATATTGGGATAAAGAAAGGGGGAAAGTAGTACTCGCTTACCGAAACAAAAGGAGAGATAATCCTGCTTTCGAAGCTTTTGACTATGTTATTTGTGCCATACCTTTCTCTACTCTTAGGACAATTGACATAAATCCGCTCTTCAACGGACTGAAGATGCAGGCTATAAAAGAGGTTAACTATATACCTTCACAGAAGACTCTTATGCTGTGCACACGACGTTTTTGGGAGGAAGGCGGTCCAAAGGAACAAATAATCGGAGGAGGCTCATATACCGATCTTCCCATTACTACCATATGGTATCCGTCAGATCACTATAGTAGATGCATTGCCCAAACCAAATGCATGCAGCGGAGTTTTCCGTATATGAATTTGCTGACAAAAGGGCAGAATCTTTTGGCTAATGAGCCTGGAGTAATGATAGCTTCGTATAATTACGGATTGGACACTACAAGACTTGCAAATCTTAGTCCCGCATTACGCAATGAGGAGATTAAGAGAGAGGTGGAAGAGGTTCATGGTCTTGCAAAAGGTTATTTGGATAGGATAGCAGTCGGCTTTAAAACTATGAATTGGAACGAAAATTTATGGTCGAGAGGGGCACTGCCTTTTTATACCCCGGAACAAAAAAGGCTGTTTTCCTATGTTATGACCTTGCCTGAATATGATAACAGGGTGTTTATGGCCGGTGACCATATTTCGGCAATTCACCGCTGGATGCAAGGTGCACTTCACAGCGGCATGCTTGCCGCAAATCAGCTGGCAGCGGAAGCAAGGAAATTAAATAAAATTTAAGGGACATCGAGCTTGTGAAAACCCTAAGGCTTTCACGACTTCCGAAATCTCTTAAAGTAAGAAAGCCGGCAACTTTTACGTGCCGGCTTTTAAAACAATAATCTTAAGAATTACCCTCTAAAGGGATTTGATTTTTCCTACCAAATAGCTTCTTAATTTTGCAAAATCAAGGGAATTGGCCTCGCCATCCTCATTGATATCGGCATTTTTCAACTGTTCGGGAGTAAGCTGGGTCTTACCTATAAGATACATTCTAAATGCTGCAAAATCAAGGGAATCTACTTTGCCGTCAATTAAGATATCACCTTTCAAGTAAGTAGTCGATGTAGGAGTTGCTGTAGGTGTCGGTGTGGGTGTCGGTGATTTGGGAGAAGTTGGTGTCGGTGTTGTTACAGTTCCGGATGTAGGCTCACCGTATACGATACCTCTTCCGTTGGTTGCAACAAAGACACGACCGTAAACCCTTAAATCACCTGTAATTGAATAATTTATTGAACCGTATTGATGTTGATCGTCATTAACTCTTACCCAGTTTTTTGCCATGTCGTCGGAGCGGTAGACAGCATACAAACCGTCAATTTGACCGCAGATGTAAATAGCCAGGTAATCTTCTCCTGCTTTGGCTTTACCGAATCCTATTACATCACAGCGGGTAATTCCATTAACTTTGTTTATTGTATTACCGCCATCAGTTGTATATGTAAGGCCTGTTGAAGGACCGGGAATCCATACATGGCCTTCTTTGCCGGGTACTGCTTTAATTTTGGCGGTAGGAGACTCAAGACCGGTCTGTACAGGTTTAAAAGTTAAACCTCCATCTTCACTTTTATAGAAAGTGTTTTTTGCATAAGCATAGAACACTTTTGGATTGACTCTGTCGGAACAAACGTCGGCACCGGCGGGAAGAGTATCAACCGCTTTCCAACCTCCGTTTACATAACATATAACTCCCTGGCTTGTACTTGTTGACCATACAAAGGTTGAGCCGTCGGCAGCAACTGCTACTGTTCCGCCTTGGACGATATCATCCTCAGAGGATGCGGGGAAGGTATAGCTGACGTTCGGTTGAACTTCAGACCAGGTTTTACCACCATCTTTAGACATGGCCACGGTTTTCTTTATCATTTCATAGCGTTCTTTATCCCTTGTACCCACTCTTACGATTATATTAGGATTGAGTTCTGCATAGTCAAGACCGGTAGTATTGGTAAACACCGGGTTATTCATCATCAATTGCGGTCCTTTGTTTAAATCGGTATGTACAAAACCGCATATGTCACCAACACCGCTTACAAGCTCAACTCCGTCTACAGGGGGACAAATCAGACTTAAAACTGCAGTTTGCTCAATCCCTGTTGCCATTACTTCAAGATTTATGTACTTACCTTTATCCCAATCGGTTAAATTCTTTGTTCCGTAAATGGTTGCCCCGGTAACATACATCATTTCATCGGAATTAAAGGGATTAATCTCAATATCACCAATCATCCAACCAAGTTTTGGTGAAGGTGAATCCATTATTTCCATTCCGGTTATCAAACCGCCATTTGTTGCATTTAGCGGCTTATCCCATGAAAGCCAAGGTGCTTTTGATATATCCATTGTATATTTCAATTCCCTTGAGGGCCAATTGCCATGCACCCAGAGAGAATCCCAGGTTTCTCCCGCGTCGGTGGAACGGTAAATGTTGTCATCGGGCCACCATGACTCTAAAGTTGAAACTATGATTGTATCCGGATTCTTAGCATCCACGCTTAATCCGCCAAATCCGTAATAGTTTTCGTATTTCGGTGAACCGTCCCAGTTGAAGCCGCTAGGAGGAGTAATATCTGTCCATACTCCTGTGTTTGTGTCATATTTATATACGGCTCCGTCTTGGCACTGATAAGGGCCACCTCTGTCACCGTAGGTGACGAATAAAACACCTTTTTTATTTATAACAGCGTGATGAGGAATTCCAATGGTTAATGCTTCGGCATTATGTCTTTTGAAAGTGCTCTCGGTAGGTTGTCCTTTAACAGGTTCCCAGGTCTTACCTGCATCATGGCTGACATATAAAGGATTCTTCTTATCGGCAACACCTACATAAATATCCTTTGTCGGTGTTCCTTTGGTACCTTTGTCTGAATCGAACACTACAAAGCACAATCCCAAATTGTCGGCTGTATACTCGAAATTGGGATCTTCCACATAATTTCCGACATTCGGGAAGCTTTCAACTTTTGACCAGGTTTTACCGTAGTCGGTACTTTTCCACAGACCATTGCCGCTTCTTGCAGCGAAATACAGTATGTTGTTGCTGTTTGGGTCAATGGCCAGACGTTCGCCTATTGAACGACCCGGCATATTTCCTCCGAATTTGAAGGGAAGTTCTGTTCTTTCCCAGGTCTTGCCGTAATCTTCCGAACGTAAGATATAACCGTTCATTGATGTCCAGCTGTTTGTATATGTACCGGCAGCAATATAGACTCTATTGGTATCCACCGGGTCAGTAGCCAAGCTTTCACATCCGAGCAAATTCCACTCGTCGGGATACACCCAGTCGGTGAGGGGCTCCCATTCCAAAGTCTTTTTGTTTCTAATATAGGCACCGCCCATATCGGTACGTGCATAGACAAGACCCTCTTCGGTGGGGTTGTAAATTATTCCGGTTACAAATCCGCCGCCACCGCCGATTTTAACGTTCTGCCATTTATATGGGACACTTCCGGCACTATTTACGGCAAGATTCGGTGTAAGTAATGAAACACATGCAAAAGCTGCAATCATAAAAAGTATTTTTATGTTTCCAATTTTCTTAATCCTCATTCTAACTATCCTCCCAAATTATTATCTTAATTAATTGAGCATTTTCCAAAAAATAAAGGGTATACTCCTCCTCTCAAAAAATTGATAAAAGTTTTTATTTTTTTCAAAATTCCCCCTTGTCTATATAAATATTTTATAAAAATTGCGAACTTTTTACAATGTCGGGTGATATACAATAGGGTAACGGAGCAACGAATTTCATTCACGAATAAATAGTGATATCTTGCTTAAAATAGATATTCGGATGAAAATTTTTGTTTTGTGTTCATTGGCCGGTTTTTTTAGTCCTATTTTTTTGATTTGTGTAGGAATTACAAAAGTAGTTTATCATTTATTGCAAATTACAAAAAATGATATGTTAAAAGTCGGTTTTATGTGGTATAATATATACAGGATTGATTTTTGTATACAATATACAATATATTTTACAATGCTTTGCGTTGCTCTAAATAAGCCAATTTTAAGAGTATACTTGCAAATAAAATGTAACTAAATCTATATTAATTTGTAACTATTAATGTATTTTGGCGACTAAGTTAAGAAGGAGGTCAAAAATGAGCAGAACTTTTAAACAAGGAAAGTGGAATGCGGAAATCGATGTCCGAGATTTTATACAGAAAAACTACACACCCTATGATGGGGATGAAAGCTTTCTTGAAGGTCCTACCGAGAGAACTTTGAAGTTATGGGAGAAAGTAAGCCTTCTAATGGAAAAAGAACGAAAAAGCGGTGGCGTATTGGATATAGATACTAAGACAATATCTACAATTACTTCACATGAACCGGGATATATAGATAAGGACCTAGAAGCAATTGTGGGCCTTCAAACGGATCAGCCGTTAAAGAGGGCAATAATGCCATTCGGTGGAATTCGTATGGTACACTCATCATTAAAGGCTTATGGACGTGAAATGGACCCCTCTATAGATAATGTCTTTAAATACAGAAAGACTCACAATGACGGGGTATTTGACGCATATACCGATGAAATGAAAAAAGCACGTCATACCGGTATTATAACCGGGCTTCCTGATGCTTACGGAAGAGGTAGAATTATCGGTGATTACCGAAGGGTTGCCCTCTATGGTGTGGATTATTTGATTGAAAAGAAAAAGGAAGCAAAAAAGAACTACGTATTTGACATTATGGATTCGAATGTTATCAGGCAGAGGGAAGAATTAAGCGAACAGATACGTGCCCTTGAGGAATTGAAGCAAATGGCCTCAAGTTACGGTTTTGATATCAGCAGGCCTGCCAATGATACAAAGGAGGCTATCCAGTGGCTGTATTTCGGATATCTTGCCGCCGTTAAAGAACAAAACGGTGCTGCCATGAGCTTAGGGCGTGTGTCTACCTTTTTGGATATTTATTCCGAGAGGGATTTGGAGGAAGGAAAATATACTGAGAAAGAAATCCAGGAGATGGTGGATCATTTTGTAATGAAGCTTAGAATGGTAAGATTTTTGAGGACTCCAGCTTATGATGAACTTTTCTCCGGAGATCCCACATGGGTAACCGAGTCCCTTGCCGGAATAGGGTTGGACGGAAGGCACATGGTTACAAAAATGACTTACCGTTTCCTTCATACACTGACAAATCTCGGACCGGCACCGGAGCCTAATATGACAGTGCTGTGGTCAACCCGTTTGCCGGAGAACTTTAAGAGATTTTGCTCCAAACTTTCGGTGCAAACTTCATCAATTCAATATGAAAATGATGAACTTATGCGTGAAAAGTTCGGTGACGATTACGGTATTGCCTGCTGCGTTTCAGCTATGCGGATAGGAAAGCAAATGCAGTTCTTTGGTGCTAGGGCCAACCTTGCAAAGGCTTTGTTGTATGCCATAAACGGTGGGAAAGACGAGATAAGCGGAGAGCAGATAGGACCTATAATAGAACCTATTACTACCGAGTATCTTGACTTTGATGAAGTGATCAAACGTTTTGATTTTACGATGGACTGGTTGTCCAAACTTTATATAAATACATTGAATATAATCCACTACATGCATGACAAGTATTGCTATGAAAGAATACAAATGGCCCTTCATGACGAAGAAATTTTCAGGACTTCCGCATGCGGTATAGCCGGATTGTCCGTTGTGGTTGATTCGCTTTCAGCCATTAAGCATGCAAAAGTTAAAGCTATAAGAAATGAAAACGGACTTATTACCGATTTCGAAATTGAAGGAGACTTCCCGAAATACGGAAATAATGATCCGTCAGTTGATGAAATAGCGGTTAATCTTGTGAAAAGCTTTATGAACAAGCTTAGCAAACATAAAACTTATAGAAACAGCAAGCCTACTTTGTCGGTGCTTACAATTACTTCAAACGTGGTTTACGGAAAGAAGACGGGAAATACGCCCGATGGAAGAAAATACGGCGAACCTTTCGCCCCGGGAGCAAATCCTATGCACAAAAGGGATACAAAGGGATGTATCGCATCCATGGCTTCAGTGGCTAAACTTCCCTATGACTACAGTGAGGATGGAATTTCTTATACATTTTCTATCGTTCCGGGTGCTTTAGGTAAGACGGAAGAGGAACGGGTAAGAAATCTCTATAATTTGATGGACGGATACTTTACCGATGGGGGACACCATATAAATGTAAATGTGATTAACAAGGAAGTGCTCCTAGATGCTATGGATCATCCGGAAAAATACCCGCAACTGACTATTCGTGTTTCGGGTTATGCAGTAAACTTTATAAAACTGACCAGGGAACAGCAGATGGATGTTATAAACAGAACATTCCACGAGAGATTCTGATGGTGTAAAGGAGATTTTTATGAGCACAATGGGATATGTACATTCGGTGGAAACTTTTGGGACTCTTGACGGACCGGGTATACGCTTTGTGGTTTTCCTTCAAGGTTGTCCGTTAAGATGTAAGTATTGCCACAATCCTGATACATGGGGGTGTCGGGAAGGCAAAAAGATGTATTCTACCGAAGTTGTTTCAGATATCTTGAAGTATAAAAACTACATTAAGACCGGAGGGGTAACCGTCTCGGGCGGTGAACCTCTCTTGCAGTCTGATTTTGTGGCTGAAATTTTGAAGCTCTGCCACGACAATGGAATACACACTTGTATTGATACCTCCGGAATAGTACCCGTTGAAGCTTGTAAAAAAGCTGTTGATGAAGCAGATTTGCTGCTTTTGGATATAAAGCATATAGACACCGAAAAGTGTAAGGATGTAACCGGTCAGGGCAATGAAAATGCTTTGAGACTGCTTGATTATTGCCAGCAACACAGCAAAGACGTATGGATAAGATATGTGTTGGTTACGGGATTGACCGACGACAAGGATGATATAGAAAAAATGGCCCAATATTTAAGCGGTTTTTCGGTTGTTAAAAAGACAGAACTGCTTCCCTTTCACAAGATGGGAGAATTCAAATGGAAGCAGCTGGGGTTGGACTATACACTGGAAAACACC
>Ga0134093_1001792_pt1 | contig 19250 bp, 27 predicted proteins | sample 4_1taG_FD_94452 | JGI IMG/M metagenome (GOLD analysis project Ga0134093, IMG submission 94452) | Switchgrass degrading microbial communities from high solid loading bioreactors in New Hampshire, USA - 4_13_20_68_A1 metaG | ecosystem: Engineered > Bioreactor > Semi-continuous > Anaerobic >...
AGAGGGTGCAGGGGACCCCGTGTCAATAGGAACGTGGAATAAATGCGGTAAATTTTGTACAAACATTATTGCAGTTGTTTTGTATAGAAAAAAAGTTGCCAACGATTACTTGACAGAAACTTTCTAACTCAGTTTTTTGATGCTTATGTATGAATGTGGTATAATAAAAAAGGGGGAATGAAGATGGGCAAATTTTATTTTAAAAACATTAAATATATTCTGAGGACTTTAATAAAGAAAGCGCGTACAGAAGCAGGGCAGAAAGAAATACGAATGAATTTTGATGAGAAATTAAAGAATTCAAAAGGTATTGACGGTATTATAAAAAAGCTGAAGGTAATGTATTATTATTTTATGGACCCTGAAGTACCCATTTATAAGAAAGCAATCATAGGCGCTGTCTTGTTATATTTTATAAACCCGGCGGATGTAATACCTGACATTGTTCCCTTAAGCGGTTTTATAGATGATACGTTTGTAGTTGTTTATGGCTGGAATTTACTTAAAAATGAATTAGAGCAATACATTGAAACAAAGAGGTCCGGAGTTGTAGACCAAGACGGTGAGGTTATATTGGATGTAGAATATACGGTTGGAGATAATGAATAATTCCGGTTCCTTATCTGGAGGTGTTTTAATGGATTCGGACTCTCTGAGAGAGGCTTTGTCCATGTCCGTATATCCTGTTGCATTGACCGGTGCAGGCATTAGTGTGGCAAGCGGCCTGCCTACCTTTGATATATCATGGAAAGGTATGCCGTTAAGAGATATACTTACAGAGAAGTTTTTTAAGAATCATCCGGAGACATTCTATGATTTGTACAGAGAAATACTTCAATGGAAGAATGCGAAGCCCAATGCTGCACATAAGGTTTTGGCAGCATTCAATGTAAGCATCATAACACAAAATATTGACGGACTTCATCAGAAAGCAGGAAGCAAGAATGTACTTGAGCTTCATGGCAATTTACGCAACTTAATCTGTGAAACCTGCAGGAGAATATATACTGATAACAAAGCAGAAACGGAAAAGGTGCCTCACTGCGAATGCGGCAATATCTTAAAGCCTGACATTGTATTGTATGGTGAACAGGTTCACGATTGGAAGCAGGCCACAGAAGAAGCTCAGAAATGTGACTTGTTGATGGTAATCGGTACCAGCCTAAATGCGGCGCCGGCCAATATGCTTCCTGAGCTGGCAAAGGCTGCAGGAGCCAAAGTACTTATTATTAATCATGACAGTGAAGATATATTTCAACATATAATGTGATATTGTAAATGAAAAACCGAGGATATGATAACCTCGGTTTTTCTTATGCAACAAGTAGCTAAAACATGCATACTATATATTGAAGTATCTTATGTAAATTAAAACCTGTTAAGTTTTGCTGAAGGAGTGAGGTCATGGATGAATAAAACCAATTGTCTTCTGGAAATATTCTGCGTATCAGGTATATTGGGAATTATATCGAATTTTTTAGGAAGCATTGAAATGTCATATATTGTGTTATTGGTTTTGCTGATGATTGATACATTTACCGGAATGGCTGCCGCATTCAAATACCGGCGGTTTACCAGCAAAGGGTTGTGCAAGTTTTCCAGAAAGGTTATAACCTATACAACATCAATTATTACAGTCAAGTTATTGGAGTTAGGTGTTATTTCACTTGTGAAAACTAATTTGCTTTCACATTTGATGGTTTCATTTCTATTGGTAACAGAGACCATAAGCATATTAGAAAATCTTGCCATACTTGGTGTCCCCATTCCTTCAAATTTCATTAAATTCTTGTTGAACCATTTGAAGATACCGGGGTTGGAAAGTGCAATCAATATGAGTATCAATGAAGACAAAAGCATTATGGACATTGAGGAAATGATTAAATATCAAATCCCTGCTATTAAAAATAGTGATATGCGGCGGATGCTTGAAATCAAGTTTGAGGTCTGGAGAGGAGTTGCCTATCAAATTCAGCATTTGCTGCAGGGAAATCAGAAAGGAAAAGATGATTTGATTTATTATAAAACCTTATCTTTAATTGAGGCAGCTTATAAGGAAATACAAGAATACTGGAAGGAAGAAAAGATTCCGCAAGACCTGATAGACCATTTTAATCATATGCATCAACCAAAGATTAACAGATGGCTACAAAAAATTAAAACCATATGTTATTCGGAAGAAAGCGTCAATTATAAGAAACAGCAGATTATTGACAGCCTGGTGGTTTTGCTTTTTCAGACCATATTGGATGCTCATAGGGAGGTAACGGATGAAATATATTATTAAAAGGGGATTGTTATCCCCTACATATATTTAGTGGCTTGGTGGAGAATCATGTCTTGTTAATATACTAGAAACCGCTGCCGCATATTTAAGCAGGCTAAGGCCTTTTGAATGAAACATGGTTCTGCCCAATGGCGACCGTAAAAGCTTAACTATTTTGTCAAACTGCTTATTATTCATTTTTTCCATTTCGCGTTTTAGTGACAGTGAATAATAATAGCTGTTTTTCAGCTTCCTCATTCGGCTTTCATATCGGGTTTTTTCGCATATGTCAAGGCCGGCATATATACCGCTGAGTATGGCACTTACCTGACCGAAGCCCAGAAAGGGTATGCCGGAGCAGTAGCAGTTCCCGGCAAACAGGATATTATCAGCACGCAGCTTATCGGCAATGCCTACCTTGTAGTCTGTAATGAGAAAATTATTTATTGTATGGAAGCGGAAATTAAGGCTGTTCAGGAGATTATCCCATAGTCGGTCAATGTAGTACTTTTTATTGTGTTCATAATCAGGATAAATGATAGCAATATTAGCTTCTTGTTGGTTAAAAGGGATGAGATAGGAATAGCCCTGTGGAGCAAAATTATTATTCAGCCACACGATAACCGTATGAGGGTCAAAATCGCCTTCAATGGTGGCTTCTCTTATATTTAAAGGAATATGGGTTGTATATTTTCGAACATTTTCTGTATAACTGCCATCTCCGGAAGCAAGGACAACATAATCATAATATTTTTTCAATTCTTCAAGAGTTTTTTCACTGCCGTAATATATTTTCCTTTTGATATTGGAAGCAAGCTGCTTTTCAAGGGAATCTTCATAATTGCCTCTTACTGTTATGTAGCCCGCAAAGGCAGGTATCTCAGCAGTTTCTTTCTGTGACTTAATCACAATTTTATTAATAACGTTGGCAGCTTTAAGATAAAGTCCATATTCACGGGCTAAGAAGGAAAAAATGTCTCTTACAGGCTGGTTGAGAAGTTCCATGATCATTTCGCAATCTGCAAAGCGGTCTTCAGCGCAGCTTCTGTTTTCATAAATATCAAAATGGTATCCGTATTTTTCCAAAATATATGCGCAGCATAAGCCCGATAAGCCGGCTCCCATAATTGCAGCACGCATAGCGTACATCAACCATCCTTCATAAAATATTGTGTACGAATATAGTTTGTGTAGAATAATAATATTTAAAACAAATAAATTAATGACTTTACGGTTTGGAGATGAAAGGATATACTAGATATACAAGATATGCTATAGGAAGTGGTAGGATTGAGTATAGAAATACCGGTTGCTAAAAATGAATACTATGAAATAGAAATTGACAGCCTTGGACATGAGGGCGAGGGTGTTGGACGTATAGAGGGCTATACGGTGTTTGTACCTAATGGTCTGCCTGGGGACAGGCTTAAAATAAAGATACTGAAGGTGAAGAAAACCTACGCGTACGCAAAATTAGTGGATATTATACATCCTTCGTCAGACAGAGTGACTCCGCTGTGCCCGGCATTTATCAAATGCGGAGGCTGTCAGTTGCAGCATTTGGCATATGCACAGCAGCTCAGGATGAAAAAGCAGAAGGTTATAGACAATCTTCAAAGGATAGGCAAAATTGAGAATATTGTTGTACATGATGTAATTGGAATGGAAAAACCGGAAAGGTACAGAAATAAGGCGCAGTTTCCGGTAGGTGCAGGGTCGGATTCAAAGGATATTAAGGTAGGTTTTTATGCACCGAGAAGTCATAATATTGTGGAAATTAAAGGATGTTACATACAGCATGAAATAAATGATGATATTGTTAAGACGGTAAAAGCCTGGATGCAGCAATATAACATTCCGCCATATGATGAATCTGCCGGCAGAGGGCTTATACGTCATATATTTACCCGGGTCGGTGTTAAAAGCGGCGAAATCATGGTGGTCCTGGTAACCAACGGAACCAGGATACCGGAAAAAGAGCATTTGATAAAGGCCTTGCAGGATATCAGCCGGAACATCGTAAGCATAATACAAAACATTAATACTAAAAAAACCAATGTCATTCTTGGAGAAGAAAATAAGGTATTATGGGGGAAAGACAGTATTATTGACTATATTGGAAATATAAAATTTCGAATATCTCCAATGTCATTCTATCAGGTAAACCCTGTTCAGACAGAGGTATTGTATAATAAGGCATTGGAGTATGCCGGCCTCACTGGTGAAGAAACCGTATTTGATATTTACTGTGGTATTGGAACCATATCGCTGTTTCTTGCCCAGAAGGCCAAAAAGGTAGTAGGGGTGGAAATTGTACCGCAGGCTGTAGAAGATGCAAAGAAAAATGCAGAACTTAATGGTATTAATAATGTAGAATTTCATGAAGGAGCGGCAGAGGAAGTAATACCAAAGCTATATGAGCAGGGTTATCAATCGGATGTGGTAGTAGTAGACCCACCGCGAAAAGGCTGTGACGAAGTGCTGCTGGATACGATTGTAAAAATGCAGGTGGAAAAGATCATCTATGTATCATGTAACCCAAGCACCCTGGCAAGGGACTTGAGATATCTGGAAGACAGAGGATACAAGACCATGGAGGCACAGCCGGTGGACATGTTCCCGCACACGAGCCATGTTGAAACAGTTTGCTTACTTTGTAGATAAATCAAGGGTTTCAGGTTATAAAAATATCAATCATGTTTGATTTGCCTACCATTTGCCAACGCAATATTTATTTGGTAGGCAAACCCCGATTGACTGCTTTTTCAAATATATCCACTGACTGTTCAGCACTCTTTTCAGTTGAATGGGTGTATGTTCCAAGGGTTGTTTCAATATTAGCATGACCAAGCCTATCCTGAACATCCTTAATGTTTGCACCATTTTCAATCAGTGTTGTAGCATGGGTATGTCTTAATGAATGAAAGTTAAACAATATACCCAAGCTGTAATGAATAACTCTTGATGCATATTTGAAAGTGTCAGGGGTTACCAATTCCCCATTTTCTTTGGTGCAAACCATGTTTATTGGTCGCATCACACCCGATTCAATTGAAAGAGGAAGGGTATATATCCTTCTTAATTTTTCAGTACCTTCCAATTCTTCAACTTCATATTGCTGATGATAATATTGACCATATTTCAAGCGGTTTTCCATCTGCCAGACCTTATGCTTTTTCAGAGCATCAACCAAAGTTTTTCCAATTTTTATATTCCTGACTGATGATTGTGTTTTTGTTGAACCAAAATACCAGTTGGATTTTCTTTTATAGATGATTTTATTTACATCAACAGTTCCTTTTTCCAGGTCAATATCATTCCAGGTCAAACCCATTACTTCACCAATTCTGCAACCAGTATAATATCCAATCATTATTGGGATATAAAATGTTGTTCCTGCTGGAAATCTTTCAATTATCCTGTCAAATTCTTCAGGGGTAATAATTTTATGGTCAATTTCAAGCTTTGAATGTTCATACTTTGGGTATTTAACATATTGCATTGGATTATCTTTTATAAACTTGCATGGATGCACTGCATACTTCAAGGAACCGCTTAAAACAGTCATGATATTTGTCAAATGATGCTTGCTGACACCGCTTAAATACTTGTTGTTTATAAACTCTTGAAGCATGGCAGGTGTCAATGACTTCAATTTGTAAATACCAAAAGCAGGTTTAATGTGATTCCTGATTATTGCTTCATAACCATTTTGGGTATTGTACTTACAATTTACTTGAACATAATTCTTGAACCAATAATCCATGTAATCAGACACAGATATTTCAGACGGTTCAAAATATAGACCTGCATTTTTATATTCCTGTAATGCAATCCTTAAAGCTGCTTCTGCTTCTTTCTTGGTTCTACCACCTACCCTTTCAATTCTTTTCCTTTTTCCATCTACACTGGAAGCTTCAAACGAATAGTACCACTTGCTTCCCCTTTTCCTTACATGACCTTCCATAGAATCCTTCCTTTCTAAATTTGAGTATAAAAAATACACCTATTGCTGAACAGGTGTATCAAATGATATAATATGACTGCGAATCGGTATTATATCGGGCACCTGTCCGAATAGTATCTATGTTAAAAATCGTTCTCTGTGTTGGTATCACAGGGGCGATTTTTTTATTTCCCTTTATTTTTCTTCCAAATTAAAATTTCAATAGCTTCCTGAATGGCTGCTAAAAATTCATCAAATTGCTGATTTGTAAAAGTAGAAACAACACCTTCTTTAATCAAAGTACAACAAGGGGCATCTGGAGATTCATCAAAACTTACAGGATATTTACTTCCGTCAGGATTTTCTTCCCATTCGGTAGCTATTTTATCCCATTGAATGGTGTATCCAATAAATTCAAGATACTCAATGGCTTTAATATCTTTTTGCATTTTATTTGTATCAAACTTTTTATCAAAGTAATCCCATCCCATAAGCTGTGTTGGAGTAGTTTTGAAAATTCGACACATTTCAGAGAGCATTTCAACATTCGGGGTACTAACAGATTGTTCCCAACTTGAAACTGTGGATGGTTTTGTTCCAAGTATTTCAGCCAAATCCTTTTGTGAAAGCCCCATTCTTTTTCTGTATTTTGTTATATTCGAGGATATATTTTCTTTTATTTTTCCCACTGTTTCACCACCTTTCTTTTTACTATGTTTCAATACTATCACAATAAATTCATAATTGCAATACAAAATTATGAAATTTTCGTATTTTTATATTGACATAACGAAAAAATCGTTATAGAATATAATTACAACGAAAATATCATAGTCAAAGGAAGGTGAAACGAATGCTTCATGAAAAAATTAAAGCTTTTATGAATGAAAGAGGCATCAAACAATCATTTTTAAAAGAAAAGCTTGGTATGACTGCAAGCACATGTAATGCCATGTTAAATGGTAACAGGGGCATTTCAGCAGAAGAATATTTCAAGATATGTGATGCTTTGAAAGTTCCTCTTGATTATTTCAAAGATGAAAGGAGTGAATAACAGTGGAAGATGTATTATTTACAGTCAAAGAAGTTTCAAAAATGATAAAGACAAATCCGGCATATGTGTACAGTCTTATCAATAGCGGTCTTTTACCAGCTTTGAAACTTGGAAGCTACAAAATAAGGAAAACAACTTTATTGGATTTCCTTGAAAAGTATGAAGGTAAAGATTTGACCAATATAAATGAAATTAAAGATTTGCATAAAGTAAGCTAAAAATCTAATTTTGAAAGGATGGAAGATGGTATGAAAAACTTAACCACAATCAAGACAATGGATGAAGCTTTTATATTGAGATATGCAGAACATATGATTCAGGACATGAAATTAGAAGATGGCGGTATGGTGGTGACCATGAATGATGGACAGGCTTTCCTGTTCCCCCTGATGAATGCATTTCAGATTCACCGCTGCAATGAGTTTTTAAGGTCACTGAACCTGGGTGATGTAATTGAATTTCAATCATATTCCCAGTATTCTTACCAAATCGCATTCAGTATGAAGCTGCTTAAAATCAAAAGGCTTATGGATGCCATTGGTGGTGCAGATGGTGTTACTACTGCTGTGGAAGTATATGAAATGCTGCTTGATGAATTGTCAAACAAGTATAATTGCAACCTTTTGGAAAAACCCCTGGATGAACTTGTTCCATACATCAAGGAAATCATAACTTGCCTTTCAGTGTATGCAAATTAGCAGAAAGGCAGGTAAAAAACATGTCAAACTATATGAACACATTGAAAGTACCTGATGATATAACACCCAATGATGTGAACTTTCTTATCCTGGGCAGACTGTCAAACAAGTACAAGAAGAACTTGATTGCTGAAAAGGTCAATCATCTTGAAGCTTATGTTCGGGAAGCAGTTCAGATGATTAAGAATGAAGGGTGTATGGCTGAATGAAACATCTTATCTTACGGTTAAAGGCGGTGAGCATAATTGAATCTATTCAAAGGCTATGTTCCAACAAAGAATAAAAAATGCTTGATGCCATTCAAGGGAAAATCCGAAAATGAACTGATGACCTATGAACAGGTGAAGAATTATTCTGAATATGCAGGTGTTCTTGCGGATGAAGCCATTCTGATTGACATTGATAATTCTGAACAATCTGAACTTCTGATGAACATTGTTGAAGCAATGCAACTTGATTGCAGGGTGTATCAGACAACCAGGGGTAAACACTTCCTGTTTATGAATAATGGTATTGAAAATTGTGGAACAAATCAAAGGCTTGCAATTGGTCTGACTGCTGACATCAAGGTTGGAAGCAAGAATTCATATGAAGTGCTGAAAATTGACGGTGAAGAACGATTCATTGAATGGGATGTTAATCCCGGTGATAAATATCAGCAGCTTCCCAAGTGGTTATTCCCTGTGAAAGGAAGTACAGTTGATTTTTCAGACCTGGGTGAAGGTGATGGAAGAAATCAAGCACTTTACAACTACATACTAACCCTTCAAGCAGCAGACTTCACAGTTGATGAAATCAGGGAAACAATCAGACTTATAAACAAGTACATTCTGAAAGTTCCGTTATCAGATGATGAACTGGAAGTGATTCTGCGTGATGATGCATTTAAGAAGCAATCATTTTTTAAGGGGACAACCTTCCTGTTTGACAAGTTTGCAAATTATATAAAAAGCACCCATCACATTAAGAGGGTCAACGGTCAATTGCACATTTACCAAGATGGGATATATGGACATGGTTATTCAAAAATTGAAGCTGAAATGATTAAACACATTCCACAATTGAGCAGGGCAAGAAGGACAGAAGTGCTTTCATACCTGGAAATTTTAATTCCTGATACCGAAAGCGAAACATTCAGTTCCCCAAATCTGATTGCTTTCAAGAATGGTATATTGGATGTCATTACAGGTGAATTACATCCGTTCAGTCATGAATATATAATCTCAAACAGAATCCCATGGAACTACAATCCCAATGCATACCATGAACTGGCAGACAAAACATTGAACAAGATTGCTTGTGGTGATACAAGCATCAGGATGCTTCTTGAAGAAATAATGGGTGCTTGTATGTATCGAAGCAATGACCTTGCAGGTGGAAAGGCTTTTATCCTGGTTGGGGGAAGTTCAAATGGTAAATCAACTTTCATTAAGGTTATCAAGACAATTCTTGGGAAAGACAATTATTCAGCTTTGGATATGAGCAAACTTGATGATAGGTTTTCAACAGTCAGGATTTATGGAAAGCTTGCAAATGTTGGTGATGATATTGGAGATTTACAGATTCAGGATAGTTCAACCTTAAAGAAGATTGTCACTGGTGAAAGTATCGAAGCTGAACAGAAAGGTCAACCAAAGTTTGAATTTGAACCATTCTGCAAGCTTGTATTTTCAGCAAACAACATTCCAAGAATCGGTAAGGGCAGGGATTCTGCTGCACTGAAAAGAAGGCTTATAATTGTTCCCTTTGAAGCAACCTTCAAAGAAGATGACCCTGATTTTGATAGCAACATCAAATGGAAGCTAACTCAAAGTGAAGCTATTGAATACTTCATCAAGCTTGCAGTTGAAGGTCTGCAAAGAGTTATCAAAAATCAGAGATACACAGAATCTGAAAAGGTTAAAAAAGCAGGTGAAGAATATGCGGAAGAAAATGATTCAATATTAAGTTTTCTTAAAGACTGTGAAGATGCTGATTTCAAAATTGATGATGAACCGACTGAAATTGTTTATCAAAGATACCTGGGTTTTTGTGCTGATAACGGATTTCCTAATCTGACAAAGACATCTTTTTCAAAGCTGATGAAAAGGCATGGGTTCATTACAAAGGTGAAGGGAATGAAATCAGGTAAGACAACACGAATTTATACAAGGGATTACAGTTAACATTACACTTTTTTACACTTGTAATCCCTAAAAGCCTTGAAAATACTACACTTTACATTTTTACATTAAAATTTGACTTATTATAGAGAAATAAAACTATATATCAGAATTTTATGTAATAAAAAATAATTAATATATATTTACACTTCAAAAGTGTAATAGGTGTAAAAATTTTAGATTGAAAGGATGAAAGTGAAATGAATTTATCAGACATGATGAAGCAAAATCCCAAAGTGTTATTCAGTGAAATAAAGGTTATCAAGAAAGGCAGAAATAACTATTACATTGACGAAAGAACAAAACCTGTTCCTTTTGAGCAGATGCCAAAGGTAAAACCTATTGCACTGAATCACAGGGATGTGTTCATTGTTTGCCCCTATTGTCAGAAGATACATAGCTTCCCTATTCGTAAAGTCACTAAAGATAAAATTCAGTATTGTCACTGCAAAGGAAGGCTGATATTCCCTGGGGGCACAATTACAGACATCTTGGAAAAGCAGACACCTATTGAAATTGATTATGATTTTAAGGGGGTTATCTGATGTCAAGCAGAGTAACAATAGATGAACTGACAGATTGCATTGGTGAAGAAGCTGTTGAAAAGCTACTGAATACTTTTGCAGGTAGAAGCTGCTATTTCAATAAAAAACCAAAGGCAATTGAATTCCCTGACCAGGAATCAAAGGAATTATTTGCAAAGAATGCTTTCAAAAGCGGTACATTGACAGTTCAAGAAATTGCACAATACTTGGAATTATCTGTTGGACAAGTCAGAAGAATAATCAGAGAAAACAAACAAAAACACAATATATAGTGTGCATATTTGTCAAGAATGCCTACATATTGTGTTTTGCATGTTATAATGAAGATGGTTAGGTTTACCATCTTCTTTTTTTTCATTGAGGTTACCGTCCTTTTAAACCTGATTGCCCCTGGTTGCATCTTACCTACGGATGTGACCAGGGGGCAACAGGAAGGTTGAAGAACTTGGTATCCTAACATTTCTAACACCCTAAAAAGAAAGGAAATTTAAGTATGACTGAACAAGAAATGATTGTAAATGCAGTAGCAGTTTTGCTTGGTGATTATGAAGCGAATAGGAAAAGGGCAGCATTGCTTATCCTTCAAGCTTGCCTACCAGATAAAATTTTCAAGAATCTGATAAATGATGAACAGTTGAAACCCATCATAAAGGCACTGCAATAAAATCAAAAAATGTCAAACAAAGGGGGGGTTATATGTTGAACAAAAAGCAGAAAAAATGCCTTGAACTGATGGCAATGGGCGAATTAACACAAAGGGAAATTGCAAAGCGGATTGATGTTTCAGAAGAAACCATTTCAAGGTGGAAAAGGAACACTGAATTCACCAATGAACTTGATACACTTATTAGAATAAGCATCCAGGCGTTAGCTGCTAAAGCATTCAAGACGCAAACAAACCTTCTGAATGCTAAAAGTGAAATGGTTAGGTTTTTGGCTGCTAAAGATATTCTTGATAGAGCAGGGTTCAAAGCAACTGACAACTTGAAAATTGAAGGGGCAATCCCTGTGGTCATCCATGATGATTTGGATGATGAAGATGACTGATAGTAACAGGTTAGTGACACAATCACTGAAAAAGCAAGTAAAATGAACAGTTTGAACTTATTGGGCAATAAATTTTATGAAGGATGGTGGCACAGGTGAAAGGAAATGACAAGTTCAGGAAGCAAGTTGAAACGGAAATAAAGAAAGCACATGGTGACAAGCAGAAGCTTCAAAAGCTGATGCAGAAGGTTCTTGACTATTACCTACCCATGACCAAGGCACAAATTGAACGGATGCGTGACCTGCTGCTGTCAGTCCAAGCGGAAAGGCTGAAAATCAATACAAATTATCGTGAAATGGCTGAACTGGTTGATGGCATTACTGCTGCTTACCCTGGTGACTTTGGCGAACTGAAAGATGAAAGAATCAATCAGAATCAGCAGGAACTTGAATACTGCATGGCTGCACTGAATGCAATATTCAAGACTGGTGGTGATACTCATGCCTGATGAAATCATTTCACAGATTGATGAAATATTGCTGCGTATCAAGGCAAAACAAGCTGACCTGGCACAGATAAGAAATTCAAAGGTCAAACAGCGTGGATTAAGGCAGGTCAGCCTGTCAGACGGTGAACGAATGATATTGATGGTCAAAACCAAGCAGAAGCATGACCAGGAAATCAACAAAATGATTGAAAAACTTAACCGCAAGCTTGAAGCGGAAGGAAAAGAAAAAGTTTAGAAAGGATGATTGGAATGGCACTTGAACTTAAAAAGAAAATTGAAGAACTTATCCAGGCACACAGGGAAAACACTGACAATATGAATGCTACAATGAAGGCAACCATAGAGAAGTTTTATTCACCAGGTGGCTTGAATACCTACAAAAAGGATTTTATCAGTGAGCAGGTACAGAAGGAATTTGCTGATGCAAGGAAAGAAGCAGAACTGGTTGATTCCCTGCTAAACAAGAAGTTAAAGGCAGTCATTGAAGCAGCAAAAAAGGAAATGCTGCCTGAATACTTTAAGAAGGCAGAAAGGTCACCTGATTTTGCTGCAAAGGTGTCAAATGCCTTGCAGTTCTTGACACTTGAAGATGATGACCTGACAGATGAAGTTGCTTATCTTATCTTGAAAGATTTCATTGATGATTATGATTATGACCAAATGCTGCTGTTCAAAAGGGTCATTGCAAAGAAAAAGGCTTTGGTTGATGCATCAGGCAACACTACTTTCCCAAGAACCTTTGGTAAGCTGAATCAGATGGAAGCTGTGCTGAACTTGTTCAATGAGATTGAAACCATGGCAAATAATCTGTTCCTGCACCCCCGTTCAGAAGGTGAAACATACATATTCAACAATCGGATGTTTTCAACTCTTGTGGATGGATACCAGGAAGGATATGATGAAAAGTATATCCTGGAATATGCTGAAACCCTTGACAGGATTTCAAACAAAATCAATGGTGAAGGTGATGAAAACACCCTGGAAAAGAAACCTCAACTTGAACTTCAACTTGAAAATTAACTTTCAAAAAGTCAAGGGAACAGGTTCAAAATGCCTTGTTCCCTTGGTTATTAGTAACAGGATAGTAACAAAAGCAGCATATAAACCAGTATTTTCAGCAGTTTGAACTTATTGTTCGATAAATTTTCAATCAAGGGGGTGTTTCGGATATGGGAAAGTTATTAAAAGTTGACATCAAGCAACTTGAAAAATTCAGGGATGATTTGGAACAGCTACAAGAAAACCAAGTTCAGCAATTCCTTGAATCATGTGCCAAAGAACTTGCTGCAAGGTTGCTTGCAAAGGTTATAAAAAGGACACCCACTGGTGTATATGATAAGCCTGTCAACTTTATCACAAAGGATGGGAAACAGGTATCATTCACACCCCATACAGGAAAAAGTGGCGGTACATTAAGAAGGGGTTGGACAGCGAAAACCGAAGCAGAAGCAATGAATGGCACTGGCAATGGTACAAATGCTGCGACATATGCAAATTCACTTGCTATAAGGAAGGTCGGCAATGAATACCAGGTGGAAATTATAAACCCTGTTCATTATGCATCCTATGTTGAATTTGGACACAGGACACCTGACCATAAGGGTTGGGTTCCAGGGGTGTTTATGCTGACTATTTCAGAACAGGAACTTGAAGCTGATGCACCAAGGATTCTTGAAAATAAGCTGCAAAAGTTCCTTTCACAGTTTTTCAAATAAAGGGGTGGTTTAATGCGTACAGAGCAACAAATGAAAGCCAAACGGTATTTACAACAAGCATTTAAGATAAATGAACTGATAAACAGTAAAATTGAAGAATTAAAGGAATTAAGGGTATTGTCTGAAAGCTTGCCAAGCACAGATTTTTCACGAGAAAGAGTTCAGAAAACAAAATCCCATGAAGCAAAGTTTACCAAGTATGTTAACAGTATGGTTGACCTTGAAAAGAAAATTGATGAGGAAATGGTGCAATTGATGGAACTAAAAATGGAAATTAGAGAAAAAATTTATCAGGTCGAAAATCCGAACAGAAGGCTTGTCCTTCTATACAGATACATCAATTTTATGAAGTGGGAAGAAATTGCAGACCAAATGAATTATAGCATAAAACAATTACACAGAATTCACAATGCAGCTTTGACTGATATTTCAGCCTTCATCAGTTAATTTGGAAGGGGTGCAAAGGTCATGAATCCAAATATTGAAATGGTCAACAAAAATCTTTGGGCAGTCAATTTTGGGCATGTTCGGATGAACTGGATTGATGGGTTGTGCTTCCTGGATGAAAAAGATGACTGCAACAACTATGCAGCACTGTCCGAAGATGGGCGGTTGTATGTCAACAAAGAAACTGAATACTGTGATGCAATCATTGGTCTTATTTCCTGCCTGATGCAGCGTTCTGATGAAGAACTTGCTGCTTTATCATTAAATGCAAAGAAGCAGATGCAAAATCCCGATAAAAGCAGGATTGCAGAATTAACAGACTGCATCATCCAGTGGGAAATCAAAAGGCGGTCTGTTCAGAAAGAATATTTCAAAAGGCACAAGCTGCTTTTTGTCATAGAAAAACTTAAAGAAAGGTGGTGGAAAAAGTATGGCAACAATAAGAACAGCTATAAACCTAATTGACCAGGTATCTTCCCCTGTGATGCACATAGCACAGGCGGTCAACATGACCATCAGTGCTTTTGAATCCCTGCAATCATCAGCATATGCTTCTATTGACAGTATGGATTTTGATGCTGTCAGGGAAAAGGTCAATGCAGCAAACATTGAACTGAATGAAGTTGCAGAAAGCATCAGACGAAATGCCGAAGAACAGGAAAAGTTCAATCAATCATTGAATGATGGTGCAGCCAATGGGAACAAGCTTCTGTCATCTATTAAGAAGATGGGTGCTGCATACTTATCATGGAGAGCAGTCACCCAAACATTAGATTTATCGGATACAATGTCATTGAATGAATCCAGGCTTTCCCTTATCGTTGATGATGGCGGTTCTGTTGAAGAACTTCAAGCTAAAATATACCAGTCTGCACAAAGAGCAAGGGCGAATTACCAAGATACAATAGACATTGTTTCAAAGCTTGGATTGCTTGCAGGAAAAGCATTTACCAGTAATGATGAAATCATTGCATTCCAAGAGTTGATGAATAAAAACTTCATTGTTGGTGGTGCATCTGCACAGGAACAAGCTTCTGCAATGTATCAGTTGACACAGGCAATGGCATCAGGAAGGCTGCAAGGTGATGAATATAGAAGCATCATTGAAAATGCCCCATTGCTTGCCAAAGCAATTGAAGATTACATGGTCAAGGTAAAAGGTGCAAAAGGAACAATGAAAGACTGGGCATCAGAAGGATTGCTGACTGCTGATGTCATAAAAGCTGCATTGTTCAGTTCCGCTGATAAAATTGAAGAACGGTTCAACGACATGCCAATGACCTTTGGACAGGTTTGGACTTCTATCAAGAATCAGGCATTGGTGCAATTCCAACCGATTTTGAAAAGATTGAATGATATTGTCAACAGTGAGAATTTCAGCAGACTGGCAGCAGGGGTCACAACCGCTTTGGTTGTGGTTTCGGGCATTGTCACTGAAATATTTGATTTGGTTGCAGCAGTCGGTGGGTTTTTATATGAAAACTGGTCACTGGTTGCACCTGTTGTTTATGGTGTGGCAACTGCACTGGGTATCTATGCAGGTTATTTGGCGGTTACCAATGCCCTTGAACTTATAGGCAAGGGAATCAAGATTGCTTCAATAGTTGCTACATATGCCCATGCAGCAGCGACAAGGACAGCGGTTGCAGCTACAACAGCACAGACAGCAGCACAAATGGGTTTGAACACAGCTTTGCTTGCCTGCCCTATTACCTGGATACTTATAATCATCATTGCAATCATTGCTGCACTGTATGCGGTTGTTGCAATCATCAACAAAGTTGCAGGAACTTCTATCAGTGCAACAGGCATCATATTTGGTGCATTTTCAACCCTGGGTGCTTTCCTTTGGAATCTGTTCCTGGGATTGTTGGAACTGGTGCTTGGTGTCATCAATGCCCTGATTAACCCCTTCATCAAGTTTGCAAACTTCATTGGAAATATCTTCACAAACCCAATATCATCAATCATTTACCTGTTCCAAGGCATGGCTGATGGTGTGCTTGCTATTCTTGAAAAGGTTGCATCTGCACTTGATTTTGTTTTCGGGTCAAAGATGGCAGATGCAGTTGCAGGATGGCGGTCAGGTCTGAAAGACATGGCTGATGCAGCGGTTGCGAAATATGCCCCGAATGAAAACTATCAGAAGGTAATGGATGAACTGGATTTAAGTGTTGAAAGCCTTGGTCTGAAAAGATGGGCATATAGTGATGCATGGAATGCAGGATATTCAGCAGGTGAAAATCTTGAAGAAGCAATTGGAAACTTTGACCCTGCAAGCCTATTCAAGACAAATATCCCTGGTGCTGATGCTTATGCAAGCAGCTATGACCCTGCTTCATACCTTGCTGACATAGCTGATGATACCAACAGCATTGCAGGTTCAGTTGAATTGTCAGGTGAAGATTTGAAATACTTGCGTGACATTGCAGAAAGGGATACTGTCAACAGGTTCACTACTGCGGAAGTTCATGTTGAATTCGGTGGAATAACAAATAATGTTTCTTCTGAAATGGATTTGGATGGTGTGGTTTCTTACATTGAAGAACATGTTTCAGAAGCACTTGAATCAGTTGCGGAAGGGGTGCATGCTTAATGGCAAACTTAATTGAATTGATAAAGAAAGCAGTTTTGGATGCGGTTGAAGCTTCCAAACCCTGTGCAGTAATGTTCGGCAAGGTCACTTCCATTTCACCACTAAAAATAAATGTGGAACAAAAGCTGACCCTTACAGAAGCACAATTGATTTTGACAAGGAATGTGACTGATTTCAAGACCAATGTCACTGTTGACCACTACACAGAGAATGACACCCACAGTCATTCCTATACAGATGATGGCAGCAGTTCAACCACTGGAAGTAATACACACAAGCATCAGGTCAAAGGAAAAAAGGAAATCACCGTTCATAATAGCTTGGTTGTCGGTGATACCGTTCTTCTTTTGCGGATGCAAGGCGGTCAGCAATATGTTGTATTGGATAGGTTGATAACAGGTTAGTAACAAATTACCTTGTTATGATGCAGGGTGCTTTGTTTTCCTTGTCCTGCCCTTCCATTTTGACCTGTGGCAAGAGAAAAGGCACTGGCTAATAGATTTATACCCCCAAAACAGAAAAACCTTTTTAAGGGCAAATAATGGCTTTTTCAGTTTAAGTGTGATATAATAAAATATCTTGAAATTAACTTTTCAATAATGGGGGTGAATCAATGAAGAACAACAGAATAATTGCCTTTGCAAAGCAGCATGGTTATGATAATGCAATTTACCTGGGCAAATGGAAAGACTATGATGCATATGAACCTGTTTTTGATGGTGCTGATGTTTCTTTTGTTGGTTTACCGTTTATCATCCTTGTGAAAGGTGATACTGTTCGTATGTCCACCAGTGAAGAAGCACTGGAGCAGATACAGGACACAGTGAAAAAATAAGCACCTGAACCATTGCAGCTTGGTCAGATGCTTTGTTTTATATCCTGGGGGTATAATTACCCCTTGAAGGTAATAAAAATCGCTTACAGGGCATTTTAGAAGGTTATTTTTTCAAGAAAGGTGTTGAATTTGATGCTTGAAGCACTCTTAACTCGATATGTGGAACAATTTAATGACAATTTCCCCCTGTTCACTGTTCGTGACCTGGATGAAGGTGAAGTCATTCAAGCTGTTCAGAAATGCCTGGATGAAAATAAGCCTTTAATCGTTGAATGCCCTGATGGGGTTGACTTTTGAAAGTTAATTTTTAATATGGGGGATACTATGAGTTTTTCAGAACGATTAAAAAAAGCAATGGCAGAAAGGAACATATCACAGGCTGAACTTTCTGTTTTAACTGGGATTGGAAAATCATCCATCAGTCAATATTTATCAGGTAAGAACCAACCAAAGGATGCTACAATAAAAAAGCTTGCAGAAGCACTTGATTGTTCGGCTGATTATCTTAAAGGACTACTTGAAGATTCACCCCAAAATGATAAAATTATATTCAAAAAAGTATCTGTTGCGGAAGCAGCAAAAAGGCTTGGTGTGTGTCAACAAGCAATCAGGGTGGCATTGCAGCAAGGTACTGCACCATATGGCTATGCTTGGAAAGTAAAATCTAAATGGTCATATCATATTTCACCTAAAAAATTAGATGATTATATCGGTCAGGAAAAATAATATGTCACCACCGTTGGCATTGTCTACTGATTGCCTACTGTGGTGACATATCGTTTAATAAAACATAGTAAAAATAAATGTTAATGAGTAAAACAGTTTCTTTCAAAACCCTTGATTTTAAAGCATTTCAGGTAATATAAAATAAAAGTTGGTAACAATAAATTTAATGCTTTCAACATACGAGCCACGTTGAGACGGTCGTATTGATAACGCGCAATATGTAGCTGAAAGAGATTACGCGGACACAATATGTTGTGATTTCACGCATTTAAAGAGCAATAATTGCCTACTTATCATTGGCGATAAAACGTGATTTAATTAGGCTATATTAAAACAGGAGGTGAGCTTGTGGATTCAAAAATCTGGTATATCCCGGTAAAGAATGACCGTTTAGAAAAGAAAGTCGGAATTTACTGCAGGGTCAGTACAAACGAAAGAGAACAGCTTTATAGCCTTGCAGCACAGATTTCCGCTTTGACAAGAGCGGTTGCGAATGTTAGTCAGTGGAGACTGGCAGATGTTTTTATCGATATCGCTTCAGCGAAGGGAGAAATACCTCGTCGGGAATTTGAACGACTGCTTCGAGAATGTGAAGCTCACAATATCTCCGTTGTCCTCACAAAAAGCATTAGCAGATTTGGCAGAGATACGGTTGAAACCTTATCAGCAATCAATCGGTTGAAGGCAGCCGGTGTCAGAATAATATTTGAAGAAGAAAACCTGGATACCGATGAAATTGACAGCAATCTTATGATTTCGGTGAT
>Ga0134093_1001793_pt1 | contig 19247 bp, 16 predicted proteins | sample 4_1taG_FD_94452 | JGI IMG/M metagenome (GOLD analysis project Ga0134093, IMG submission 94452) | Switchgrass degrading microbial communities from high solid loading bioreactors in New Hampshire, USA - 4_13_20_68_A1 metaG | ecosystem: Engineered > Bioreactor > Semi-continuous > Anaerobic >...
AATGGTCCAAAATGGATGTAACTCCCGTAAGGATAATTGGTCATGGGATTGTAAAACATCCTGTTGGGGTAATTCTCAAGCAGGACATATAAAGTACGCATATGATACCAGGCATCGTTGGTCATGAATCTCACAATCCCGCCAGGTAAAAATACAGCATCTGAAGGAAGGGTTCTGACCCACAAAGATATAAAACCAATTATCACAACTGCTAGGGTATAAGGCAAGCTGGATCTTATTTTATCTTGCAATGATGATACAGGATGATCCTGAGAACTCATAATAATCCCTTTTAGAAGTAAACTTTACACATTAATGAACAAGTACTAAAAAGAAAATTAAACTGATTGTATTAATTCAATGTAACAGTTTATAATTTTATCCCATTTTTGATCGGGAGCTTCGTAATGTTCTCTTTTGCCGAACTTGCTGAGAATAGCGTTCCTGATAGAATCGACATCTCCCGGAGGAACAAAAAAAGTTCCTTTATACTTAGCCATAGATTCTTTCAAACCGCCGACTTCAGAAACAATAACAGGTTTTCCAAAAGACATGGCAATATGAGCAATTCCACTCTGAGAAGCTCTCAGGTAAGGCAGAACAACTACATCTGCAGCACTGAAATACAGATTTACTTTATCATCAGGAATGTATTCGTTTATCAGTGTAATACGATTATAAGATGGAGAGGCTTTAATCTGGTCAAGTAATTCCTTGCGATCTTCCCAGATCTCCCCGACAATAAGCAATCGGCTTTTCTCAAGAATCTCGGGAGGAAGCTGCTCAAAAGCCCTGATAAGGTAGGGAATTCCTTTATACCTTCGAATCAATCCGAAAGAAAGTATAACAAAATTGTCCTTAATTGAGAGACTTCTTCTTGCTTCTTTTATATCGAGCAGATCCCCATACTGGTCATAAAGCCCATGTGGGATCACATGGATTTTTTCAGGAGAAATAGAATATCTTTTTGCAATAAGCTCTTTATCGGATTCAGAATGAGTAATATATGCGTCAAGGTTTTTGCGGAGCAATTTTCCTGCCGCTTTAGAGTATATGCGGATAGGAAGTATTGATTCTTCAAAAGGGTCCACCACTTCGTGAAATTCGATAATTATTTTCGGTTTATGCAGTAAACCTGCAAACAGCTTCAGCAGAAGCTGCATATGCGCAACTGAAGAAGTCCACCACTGCAAGATTATGATATCCGGCTTTTGGGCTTTAAGAAATTGGTATGCTTGAACCCAGGTCAGTGGATTGTTATAATCCATGCCGTCAAATACAGGAATTCCCGGCAGGAAATTCAGGTCGGAAATGTTCTTCCCTACATGGGATTTTCCTGGGAAAAGAGAAGTTGGAAGCAATTGCCGAAAGCAGACAACTGAAACATTTTTTTCCGCAGACATGGCATTTGCAAGACGTATAGTGTAATAGCTGATACCGCTCAAAAAACGTTTCGAAGGTCCGACTATGCAAACGCTTTTGTTAGATCTCATTTGCCTAAAACTATCACATTATCTTTATATTAAGCTAATGCATTAATCCGTATAGATTCCAGTGTAAAAGAGGTTCAGCCTTGAAAATAGCCCAGATCTGTCCCCGTTACTTTCCTGATATAGGTGGAGTGGAAACTCACGTCAAGGAAATTAGCGAGAGGCTGGTTAAAGCAGGACATGATGTTGAGGTTATAACAACGGACCCCACAGGAAGATTGAATAAAAGAGAGACAATAAACGGAGTAAAGGTAATAAGGTTCAGGTCTTTTGCCCCGGGAAATGCATACTATTTTGCTCCTCAAATTTACTGTTATCTCAAAAAACATAAGTATGATGTTATTCACGCACACGGCTATCATGCTTTTCCCGCATTTTTCACATCCCTGGGCAAACATGGAGGAAAATTCATATTTACGCCGCATTATCACCGGCGCGGTCATACTGCATTCAGGAATTTATTGCATAAGCCGTACAGGTTTCTTGGGAAGCTAATCTTCTCAAGAGCGGATTCCGTGATATGTGTATCCGAGTATGAAAAGAAGCTTGTAGAATCAGATTTTAAGGTTGCTGCGAAAACCGTGAAAATCCCGAATGGGATAAATCTAAAAGAATTTGAAAATTTGAGGCGACCGGAAAAAAGCTTAAACAGAAATACCGGAAAAGAAAAACACCTTCTCTATGTGGGTCGCCTGGAAGAATACAAAGGGGTACAGTATATTATTCAGAGCTTGCCTGAACTTCATAATTTCCAGTTGAGAATTGTCGGAAAAGGACCATATGAGACCGAACTCCGTAACATGGCAAAAAATTTAGGGGTTGAGGGAAGAGTTGAATGGTTAAAAGATCTCACAAGAAAGGAATTACTTAAGTGCTATGCAGATGCAGATATATTTTTAATGCTTTCCTCTTACGAAGCATATGGGATAACGGTTGCAGAAGCACTGGCTGCAGGAACTCCGTGTGTTGTGGCAAAAGGAAGCGCACTTGAGGAGTTTGTGGACGGGGAGAACTGTATTGGAATCGAGAATCCGGTTACAAAGGAAAAAGTGGCAAAAGCACTGAGAGAGTTTGAGAAAGAGGAAAGAAAAGGAAATTCAAGGATAGATAAAACCATAATGGATTGGAATGAGGTCTCAGCCAGGATTGAGAAGCAATATATACAGAATTAAAAATAGGGCTTTAGTAATTAAATAGAGTTATATTATGATGAGATGCTAAAGTACTCGTTTTTTCTCTAAATGAAATATAAAAATAAAGAGTTAGCTATGTTTAGTTAACAAATGGCCTGAAGGAACTGAAATATGGAAATTGATTATATAAATGGCCTGAAGACAGATGAAATATTTGGAATGTCAAAATATCAAAGTGAAATCCATAGAAGGTTAAACAATGTAAAACTAAATAGAATAGAGTATCCGAATATATCAAAAGTACCCGGGGTTAATAAACTTGTCGAATGTTTTGCGTACCCATTTATTGTAAAAAAGAAAATAGTTAGGGATAACATTAAGCATATAACCCGCCAGGATCTGGCATTTCTCCTGGAATTAGTAGATTTAAAAAAAACCATTGTTACCTGCCACGATATCATACCTATAGCATATTATAACACGCGAAATCCGATCTGGAAACTTAATGCAAAAGGTTTGAGAAAAGCAGAAAAAATAATTACGGTATCCGAATTTTCTAAAAAGGATATTAGTAAGTATATAAAGTATCCGGAAGATCAGATAGAGATTATACCTCCTGCTGTAGACCATAATTTGTATTACCCAAACCGAAACAGAGCAGCTTTAAAAAAGTACAGGATAGAAGAAACTGAAAAGGTAATCCTTTATGTAGGGGCTGAAGAACCGAGAAAAAACATCCAGTTACTTATAAATTCATTCAGCAAACTAAAAAATAAGATTCCACAGGTAAAACTGTTGAAGGTTGGAACACCAAATTATCTGGGAGTAAGAGAAAAACTCCTGGAACAAATAGAATCATTGAATTTACAGAAAGATATCATCTTTACGGGATATGTGTCAGAGAGAGAACTGGCAGAAATATATAATGCTGTGGATTTGTTTGTATTTCCGTCTTTGTATGAAGGATTCGGAATTCCACCTTTAGAGGCAATGGCTTGCGGAACTCCTGTTATAACCTCAAATACCTCCTCTCTACCGGAAGTCGTGGGAGATGCTGCCATAGTTGTAGACCCTTATGATGCCGATAAACTTGTTGAAGAAATGTATCAATTATTAACTGATGATGGACTCAAGAAAGAGATGATCAGGAAAGGGCTTAAAAGGTCAAAAATGTTTAGCTGGGATGAGTCTGCAAGAAAAACTTTGAGGGTGTATAAAGAGTTATAAAAGCACCTTAAGATTAGAAAGAGCAGACGGAGACAAATTGGAGACTTAAATAACAGTAAATTAAAAGAAAATACAGACTCTGGTGCAAAGAACTGGTGAATATTATGAATAAAACCCCCCTGGTATCAATAATTTTGCCGACATACAATAGAGCATCTGTTCTTGGAGTCTGTATTGAATCCGTCTTAAACCAGTCATACACCAATTGGGAGCTCTTGATTTCAGATGATTGTTCAACTGATAATACTGTCGAGGTAATAAAAGATTACATGACCCGTGACTCCAAGATAACTGGTATGTCACATGAACACAATCTGGGTCTCCCGCGCAATAGAAATACAGCTCTCTTTGCAGCCAGAGGTCAACTGGTGTTCTTCATTGAAGACGATCTGGTTCTGCACCAGAACTGCTTAGAGAAACTTGTCAGCACTTACAATTCCTTTGATACAACTAATATCGTTATTGTTCCAAGATTGATAGAAAACACAAATCCAGATAAGGAAGCTGTCAAACGCAATGTTCCATTTTATATAAATAAGTTCACTGGTGAAATTTTTAATAATTATGGGCAGGATTCTGGAAATGTTATAGAAGTAGAGATGGGGCACGCCTGTTGCCTGTACCCAGCAAAACAATTACAGTCTATAGGTGGGTATGAAGAAAAAGCCTATAAGGGCACATACTGCCGTGAAGAAAGCGACCTGAACATGCGGCTAATTAACAGAGGATTTAAATTTTACTTTCAGCCGGCTGCAGTAGCATATCACAACAAAGTTAGTACAGGTGGCTGCAGACTATCCGGGAGCTTGAGACAGACCTATTTTTATGCAAGAAATCATATTATCTTTTTATTAAGGAACTTCGGGATTAAATCAACGTATATGATACCTTGTTTCCTGATAGTATTAAGCCGCAGAATATTAATTAATAATTTATTTTCAAAATCATTCTAAAATAACTTGAAAAACTGAAGCAGTTACTTTTCCAGAACTAAATTTCTATATTTTGAACAGAAATCCTCACAGTTAAAATTTATTTTTGCATATTTGTAAGCTTCAGTAGAAATCTTTTCCATTAAATGCCTGTTTGAGGCAAGTTCATTTATAACATCACATACGTTTTTTACAATAAGATCTTCACTTTCATTTTTTATAAGAAAACCATTGTATCCATTACTAATATGCTCTGATATGCCCCCTACATCGGTGCTTATAGTTACGACGCCATGAGCCATTGCTTCCATTATAACTAAAGGAAAACCTTCATACCTCGATACAAGCAGCAATATATCAGAATTATCGTATATTTCTGAGATCCTTTTTTCATCTGCAATCTCCCCTAAAAAATTACAATACTTTCTATATTCTTTGGGAATCGAATTTATAATATCGCCTACTAAGATAAATTCAACTGAGATCCCTTTTTTATGGCAGATCTGAGAAATTTCTCCTATAAGATGCACCCGTTTCTCTTCGGTACCGCGGCCTACATACAGAATTCTCAGTGTATTTCCGTTATTTTTTCTTCTTAGTTTTTCTGGAATCTGTACACAATTTTCGATTAAAAAAATCCTATCATTCATTTTCTCAGGAATACCATTTGAACGGTACTGGTTCTTCAGATCATTCAATGTCCGTGTATTAATGACAATTCTTTTATCTAATCTATTAACATAGGGAAGGCTGAAGTTCTCAATTCCTCCCCCAAAAGCGTGTATGAGGTCGATACAGCGGATCTGGGGATCTAAATATGGTAGCAGCCTGTAAAAGAGTAGATTATTACATCCAAAAACCGTGCAATTTTTATTACTATTGAAAACTGTAGATAATACGCCAACCCAGAAGTAGATCAAGAGAGGATTGTTCAAATAACCAAGATTAAATATTTTAGCGTTTTGCATAAATTGCTTTTTTAGTGCAGAATTTTTTGATTTATCCGCAAAAAATACAACAGGGTTATACTCCTTAAGGCAGCCAGTAATTTTTAAATGAACTTTTTCTGCTCCTCCTATATGATAGAAAGGAAAAAGGAAAAAAAGTTGTGATCTAAAAAATGGAGTAAAGAATGAGCCTGCAAATTTACCAGCTAGTATAAGAGGTTTCTCAAGAACTCTCTTTACATACGGAAATATTTTTTTCAGAATACTCATCATATATACATATAAAATATTTTTTGACAAAGAGCAGGCCACCAATTCTTTAACCAAAATTAGATTTTATTCTTTTTATATATCAATCAAAAATGCCCCTTCCAAACAATAAATCATTACGTTACGATAAATTTTGATTTTTAAGTTTTGTTTCAAAATATATAAATTAGTATTTTAATTCACATGTTTAAAATATCTTAATTTGAATATTTAGAATATCTTAATTCTAATGTTTAAAATATCTTAATTTGAATATTTAGAATATCTTAATTCTAATGTTTAAATATCTTAATTCGAATATTTATCAATTATAGAAAGCATTTCTGCTACCACATTTTCCACTCTATATTTTTCACTTACAGATATTGCATTCTTTGAGAGCTTTCTATAAGTTTCAAAAGACTTAAAAACCTGTTTTATTTTTTCTGTAATTTCCTCAGAGTTAACTGAAGGTGTATAACCATTGTAGTTATTAGTTATAAATTCGGGCATTGCGCAGTGATTTGCTCCTATAACAGGTAATCCAAAAGCCATTGCTTCAAAGAACACCTTCCCAAATGGTTCAAATCTAGAAGGCATTACAAACAGTGAAGAACTCATATACATGTCACTTAATTCTTCTGGACTTATGTTGCTATAAAATTCAACCTCAGGAATGCGATTTATGGATTTTTTAACCTGTTTTGGTAGTGACTCCTGATTCGTTACAATTCTTAATTTCATATTTTTGAATTCATCTTTTATCTGTTGAAAAGCCTCTATAACAGCATCAATTCCCTTTCTAATTCCATCTTTACCTACGAATAATAATACAGGATTCTCGAATCTTTCCCTAAGAATTTCCTCGGTAAGGTTTACTGTAGAATATCTGTGCCCTATTCCTGTAGTAAAAACTTTTTGCGGTTCACTGATATATGAACAGATACTCTTCCTGATCCATTCACTTGGAACAAATATACCTGCGGCGTTTTCGTAAACTTCTTGTTGAATTTTTTTATTTTCTTCCAGTATAGATATTGGGATTCTATCAAGCATATAAGTTGTTTTTCTCTCTTTTCTCCATCTTAGAACTGTATTCGTATCAAGATCCTGGAGAGTAAAATAGGGAGTTTTATGAAATATAGCAAGATGCCCAATTGTAATTATCGAATCTGGTTTTGGATTTGATTCATAAAATTCCAGGGCTTTTTTTTCACAGGCTCTATAACATCTTGGATGAATTGAATTCCGGAGGGTATAAACACCTTTTTTGTCAAAATAGAGATAAGGCAATTTGGAAAGATATTGGGTGATAAAATTCTGATTTTCAATCGGATTGACATTACATGTGTTGTGGAGTAATCCCAACTTTTTTAATGTTGTTGCAAGTTCATAAGGAGTTGCACTCCATACTTTTGGATCCCAGCAATCACCTTCACAGTATAAATCAATTTTTCTCATCAAAATCCAATACTCCAGATTTATATATTTTTCATCTCATTTATAAGGGAGTAGTTCGCATATTTATCCAGGTTATCTTCCCATTAGATTGTTTAAGAGCTTTTTTATATATACATAGAGAAGCAACTTTTTTGCCATGCCTAAATGTTTTCTGTTAACTTTATCAACACTTTCATTTTCAGCCCATGAAATGAAAGATTTCAAAACATTAGCTTTTAAGTCCCAATAAGGAAGACAGAAAGCTCTTATGCTATTTTGAGGATCATCCCTATATATTAACAAAGGTTCATTTACAAAAGCAAAGTTTGTTAACGTAGCTATTCTCAGCCATAAAGCATAATCTTCTCCTACTTTTAATTTGTGATCTTCTGGAAAGTAATTAGATTTCTCTACAAGCTCTTTCTTAACTAAAACTGAACTGCAGATAATGCAGTTATCTTTAAGGAGTAAAGGAAAAGAGATTTGATCCTCAAAAATGTCATCTACATATTCTCCTGTATATTCCTGAGATGGTATATACCGTATTGCATTAGTACATGAAGCACCACACCCAGTTTCTGTAGCACGTTTGAACTGTTTTTCAAGTTTTTCTGGCAGCCATTCATCATCACTATCCAGAAAAGCTAACCATTCACCTTTGCTTGCTTTAATTCCTCTATTGCGAGGAATTGATGCAAACCCATCTTTTCCGCCTTCTATCCACCGCACGCGAGGATCCTTTATCGAATTAACAACTTTTTGATCAGGTGAACCGTCAACCCCACACACTATGACTTCATAAGGAGAAAGGGTCTGGTTTAAGGCGCTTGAAATAGCTTTACCCAGTGTTTCCGCTCTATTCCAGGTTGGAATAATGACACTAATTTTAACCATTATTTTTCACATTTATATGGTTCTTACAAGCAGTTTCTGCAAAGCACGTCTTATAAGCCATATATAATTAATTTCATATTATATAGAAGAACAGTATATAATTTGAAAAATTTAGGATATTAAAGACTATGTTCGTACTCGCCTTTCTCCCTAAATCCTGTTGTGAAAAAAGAGATGGAACAACCGTACAGTTCTAAATCAGGAAGATTTTTCAAAAGCACTGTTATTGTAAAGGGGCAGAATAAAATCATATAGATTTTTTATAGAAGTAAAGAAAACCCCTCTAAATCATAGTTTCTAAAATTTGTGTCAGCCATATAAAATACAAATATTGATTCACAACCAGCCTGGCCAAACAAAACCTATACCAATTTTCTCTATTATATCTCTCATTTCAGTGTACACTTTTTTATCGAACTTCAATATCAGAAAACCGTATATAATTCCGCCGAAAACTACCGCCAATAACGTAACCCAGATATTACTAAGCGGTATGAAAAGACGGTACCCACCAACAAGGACTCCCATCACAATCGAAGATATCATAATATTCGACAGATTTTGATGTTTCAGTCTTATTGTAATATATCTGGATAAAACACGCCAGGCGAGTAAGGCATTTAATGTCATTGTTGCCAGCGTCGCTATTGCTGCGCCATTTATTCCAAAGAGCGGAATTAGCAATATGTTCAATAAAATGTTTGCCCCAACTCCGATTGCCGTAACTTTAAATGATTCCTGGGGATGATCGAGAGCATCCAGATACATCGTGAAAAAGTACTGGAATACATTAACTATCTGTACGGCAAGGAGTATTATCAATGCATGATAACCACGGGCAAAGTCTTCACCATAGAACGAACCAAGTAAACGATCACCCAGCAGTACACCGCCCACAAATACTGGAATTGCCAGTATCAGTGAGTAGCTAATTGCACGTGACAGTGACTCCTCTATAAGATAGATCTCATTGGTCTTGCTCCACTGGCTGACTCTGGGCCAGAGAGTCATCCTTATTGCGGTTGAACTAAATGCGGCAATAGCTGTGAACTGGAATACTACTCTGTAAATACCTACATCTTCATTACTCATGAAATATCCGATAAAGATCGTGTCAGCCTGTGAAAATAAAAGCACTCCACTAGATGTCAAAAATAGCCAGAATGAAAATATGAATAGACTTTTTATATGATCCCATTTGAAACGCGCAAAATGCAGGTCAAAGAAGCGGAATTCGATTATTGCTGCTCCGATAATACCAGCTACCATGCCCCCAGCCAGACCTGCAGTATCATATCCGAGGCATACTGCCATGACCTGGAATATGACACGTAAGATATTGTTTATGCCTTCACAGGTGTTGCGTATTCCCATTTTACCCTTGCCGGCAACTCCGCTGGAGATGGGACCTGCAATCATTGACACGAATAACGCTATCAGTAACCAGACAAACATGCCAGACTCAGTAAGATCTGCGAAATAGTCCTTTAAGGCAAGTAAAAGAAGTATTCCAGTTATCGTGAATACTATTCTCAATGCAAAATATGCGCTAAAATACTCATTAGATTCTTCACCTTCGCTGATGCGTTTAACTGCAGCTCCGCCAAATCCACCATCAGTAACCATGCCGATAATACCATAGTATGCTAAGAACAGGTAATACGATCCAAGTATTGAAGCACCTACAGTACGTGCGAAATAAATGGTGCTTAAAAAGCCTATGGCTGTCAATGCAATTTGCCAGAAAAATGATACTATGCTCTGGCGCTGGATAGGATCGATTTTCAAGATATTCGAAAAAATAGCAACTATGTTAAACACGGTCCAGAAGGTCAGTTTGTTATAGGCTAGGTTTCATGAGTTGTTGCTTACGATTTTTCTTATTGATAGTATAATTCTGGAGTGAAAATAGTTTAGATTTCTAGCAGCAAAATCAATACTATTTTCACTTCATAAGTCTCAAAAATCTGCTCAAGTAATTAATATTTTTCGCAGATGCCATTTTTTTACTGTAATAAATGTGAATTTTGAAGCACAATTTTTACCCATGAACCTTATCTCGTAATTCCAGCTTATATATAAATCTGATTCCTATCCAGTACTGCAGCTTAAGTACTGCAGCTTATTCATTTCCTCCCATATACATCATCAAACCTGACAATGTCCTCTTCGTCTACAAGTTCCCCTAACTGTACTTCAATGATCTCAAGAGGGACTTTCCCCGGGTTTGACAATCGGTGCTTTTCTCCTGCTCTGATAAAGGTACTTTCTCCCGGTCTCAGGAAAGATTGCTGCCCGCCAACCTCCACACAAGCCATACCTTTGACAACCACCCAGTGCTCGCTCCGATGATAATGCAGCTGGAGGCTTAACTTATGGTTAGGAAGTACTGTGATATTTTTAATCTTATGTCCTGCAGAAGCTTCAAGTACAGTATATGAACCCCAGGGTCTGTAGACGGTCTGCCCAATTTCTGCCCTTTCATCCTTCCTGTCTTTAAGTGTGGTGACAACATCTTTTACCTTCTGGCTGCTTGATTTAGGACAGATCAATAGAGCATCACTGGTATCGACAACGACCATATCCTTAATATCTATGAGGGAAACAATTTTGCCGCACTTTGAATATACGAGGTTTCCATCGGAACTGAGCAAGAGAGGATCACATCCGAGTACCACATTTCCTGCAGGATCCTTCTCAAGCTCGTCATAAATTGCAGCAAAATTCCCGAGATCACTCCATTTCTGTTCCAGTTTTACAACTGCGACCCTGTCGGATTTTTCCATTATTCCATAGTCAATGGAAATGTTGTCCACACATGCATAAATCTCATTAATGTCTTTTCCGTTTTCAAAACAGGCGAAAACCGAAGGAGCGTGTTTTTTAACTTCTTCAAAGAAAAGCTGTGTGTCGAGAAGGAACATTCCACTGTTCCAGAGGCAGCCTTCCTGAATGTATTTCTTTGCGGTTTCCAGATCCGGCTTTTCCCTAAATTCCGAAACCCTGTAACCCGGTCCGCAGATCTCTGAGGTTTTGATATAACCATACCCAGTATGAGGAAAAGAAGGGACAACCCCGAAGGTAACCAGATAGTCCGAAGCAAGCCCTTCAGCCGAAGAGATCGTCTGCATTGCAGTTCTGTCAAGGACATGATCCGAAGAAAAGACCCCAACTACAGAACGTCCAAATTTTTTCTCAATTTCTCTCATTCCAAAAAAGATTGCAGGAAGAGTATTCTTGCCTTCAGGCTCGATTAGGACGTTTTCTGGCGGAATTGTGTACCCCATTTCCATAATTTGCCCGATTACAAAAAATTTCTGAGCTTCATTCGTTACAACGAAAATCTCGGAAATGTTGGAAATTTCAAGGCACCGGAGGACGGTTTCCTGAAAAAGAGATGTATCTCCAAACTTTAAAAATTGTTTTGGATACATTTCCCGGCTAAGAGGCCAGAGCCGCGTTCCTGAGCCACCTGCAAGAATTATTGATTTTATACCTGTCATCTCCTTCAATTGGTTAAAATGAATATAATCTTAATAATCAAATTGAAAGTATATACATTATTTAAAAATAAAGAACAATACCGATACACCAAAAATACCCGATTAGAGCAATATATAACAAAAGTCATTAAATAAGCTTTGCCCGATAAAATCTTTAATCCATCATATCTACAAATACAGGCAAGAAACTCTTTTAAAAAAGAATGATTTACTAATAATAGAAATTTAATTATTTATTCCTATTAAAACCGAATTTTTATAAAAATATAACTGGCACAAAATGGAATCAGTACGAAGAACCAGGAAAATGAAGAAACAAGAAAAATGCTTAAAAAGGAATAAAGAACGAAAAGGTTTAATCAAGAGCTTTATTAAGCTGTTTCCTGCTGTTATTCGATTCTTACCCCGAGAAATTGATCAAGACTCTTCTTTCTCTCCAAAAAGGATCTTTCGCTCTTCCTCATCATATTTATAGCAGCTTATGAGAGGCTTTTTCCTTCCTTTGTATTCTTTGTCCTTTATAGGGTCCTGAGACTCGATATCAGTTTTCTGCTCTATAAATGACCCTCCGGTAACTCCTTAAATATCAAAAATCTCATTTAATAGTGACCAAAAAAAGAAAAAAGTGAGTGGAATTGTAAGTGGAATTATTTGCAGGTATCAAGGAGCGATCTCTTCCTGCCACCCCGTGCTTCGGTAGGATGGATTGGATCGACATCAGCTACTTCTTCCCCTTCTTTTTTCTCTAACTTTTCTCCTTTTGTACCTTCCCTTCTTTCTTCAGGCATTTGTTTAACCCCCATATATTTGCAAATTCATTTCAGTTGCATTTTCCTCTTAATCCGCCTGCCAGAATAAAATCTTCCAGTCTTTATAACAAATGCAATGGAGAATTTCTCTGTCAGGTAAAAGATTTAAACTCTCAGGTTCAAATACGGCCATAAAATTTGATCATACTTATGGCTAGTCTATAAGTTTGCTCTATCCCTCCTCTACGCCAATCCACCTCCTGATTGAGCCTTCTAGGGATTACCCCTTAATTTATTATATCCATTAGATTTATTAAATTATTGCAGGAATGGTCAAAAAGTTGATGGACATTTAAACTCTTTTAAAAAAGGATGGTATTGAAAAGGCGAGCATTTAGAACTCAATAAAAAATGATCCAGACAGACAATGTAATTAAAATTATTTGGAAGAATATATATCCCATTAATCAGTATAAGAAAGGCGTCCAGGTGGAAATGCGCGGGTTTGAAGAAACCCGTGAGAAGATCCGCTATCACAAACTTATCTATTCATTTGCTCAAAAAATTGCTTTTACTCAGGAAAATGTGATCCCATGGCATATAGAATACTTAAAAAAGAAGAAATTGCTCCGTCGGTGCACAGGATGGTAGTAGATGCCCCTGACGTAGCAAAGGCTGCAAAAGCCGGACAGTTCATAATTCTCAGAATTGATGAGAAGGGGGAAAGGATTCCTCTCACGATTGCCGATTTTGAAAAAGACAAAGGAGAAGTAACTGTAATATTCCAGGAGATGGGCAAGACTACAAAACAGCTTGCAAAGCTTTCCGAAGGCGAATTTCTAGAAGACTTTGTAGGACCTCTTGGTACCCCTTCCGATATCAGGAAACTCGGCACTGTCATCCTTGTAGGAGGAGGTGTAGGGGTTGCCCCAATTTATCCTCAGGCAAAAGCTTATACCAGAGCAGGCAACAGGGTAATTTCCATTATTGGAGCCCGTAACAAAGATCTTCTTATCCTTGAAGATGAAATGAGGAACGCCAGCTCGGAACTATATATTGCTACTGATGATGGCTCAAAAGGACATCACGGGTTTGTGACAGATATCATGAAAAGGATTCTGGACAGTGGAGAGAAGATTGCAAGAGTCGTGATCATCGGACCCCCAATAATGATGAAAGTAGGAGCCCAAATAGCTTCTCCTTATGATGTTGAAATCCTGGTCAGCCTTAACTCCATTATGGTGGACGGAACAGGTATGTGCGGCGGCTGCAGGGTTACAGTTGATGGTAAAACGAAATTTACCTGCGTTGACGGGCCTGAATTTGATGCACGGAAGGTTGATTTCGTGGAACTTATGAACAGGCTTGCAATGTACCGCAACGAAGAGATAAAAGCCGTAGAAAAGTATGAAGAAGAGTGCAGGTGCGGACTGCACTGAGAAGGAGGGGATGAAAAATGCAAGAAATACATGGAGAAAAGGAAGGAAAATCAAAGAAAGAAAGGACCCCAATGCCAGAACAGCCTGCCGAAGAGCGCATAAAGAACTTCAATGAAGTGGCTCTCGGCTACGCAAAAGAAGATGCTCTTGCCGAAGCTTCTCGCTGCCTCTCCTGCAAGGAGCCAAAGTGTGTTGAAGGCTGCCCTGTGAATGTGGATATCCCGGGTTTTATCAAGCTTATCTGTGAAGAAGATTTCTCAGGGGCAATCGAAAAGATTAAAGATACAAATGCCCTTCCTGCAATCTGCGGTCGCGTCTGTCCCCAGGAAACTCAGTGCGAAGCTTTCTGCGTACTCGGAAAGAAAGGACAGCCTGTGGCTATCGGAAGGCTTGAACGTTTCTGCGCTGATTATGAACGCCAGCAGGGGGTGCAGGTTCCCGAAATTCCAGAGCCAACAGGTAAGAAAGTAGCTGTTGTTGGATCAGGTCCCGCAGGTCTTACTGCCGCAGCAGATCTTGCAAAACTCGGCCACAAAGTAACAGTTTTTGAATCCCTGCATAAAGCAGGCGGTGTGCTGAGTTACGGCATTCCCGAGTTCAGGCTGCCAAAAGAAATTGTGCAGCAGGAAGTAGATTACATCAAGCAGCTCGGTGTTGAGTTCAAAACCAACTATGTAATCGGCAGGATCAAAACCCTGGACGAGCTCTGTGACGAGTTCGATGCGGTCTTCCTAGGCACGGGCGCAGGTCTCCCAAGTTTCATGGGAATTCCGGGAGAAAACCTCAACGGTGTATACTCCGCAAATGAATTCTTGACCCGTGTAAACCTCATGAAAGCTTATGACCCTGAATACGATACAAGAGTCAGGGTCGGAAAGCATGTTGTGGTGGTAGGAGGCGGAAATGTGGCAATGGACGCCGCCCGTTCAGCCCTCCGCCTGGGAGCAGATGAGGTCAGTATAGTCTACCGCCGTGGAGAAGACGAGATGCCAGCCCGCAGGGAAGAAATCGAGCACGCTAAAGAAGAAGGCATAATCTTCAGGCTGCTTACAAATCCTGTCCGCATCCTTGGAGACGAGAAATTCAATGTTACAGCCGTCGAGTGCATAAAAATGGAACTCGGCGAGCCAGACCAGTCCGGCAGGAGAAAACCTATCCCAATAGAAGGCTCAGAATTCACAATCCCTGCCGATGTCGTGGTTATTGCAATCGGTACCTCCCCGAACCCGATTATCTTCAAAGGCACAGAAGGTCTTGAGCAGAACAAAAGAGGTACTGTAGTTGCCGATGAAGAAACCGGCGCAACTTCTAAGTGCGGAGTCTTTGCAGGCGGCGATGTGGTCACAGGCTCAGCAACCGTGATCAGTGCAATGGGAGCAGGTAAGAAAGCTGCAAAAGCAATTGACGAATATTTGAAAGAAAAGTGAGACCAGAGAAATCTGGTTTCTTTTTTAAATTTATGTGGCGTTTTCTCCTTTTAACTTCTTGGTTGCATCATAACCGTGGGCTCCTAGTGTTTCTGTTGTTTTAACTGACTGGCTATCTAAGGTGGCTTTAAAATTAATTACAAAATATAATTGATTTGTGAGTTTATCATCATTTAAGTGCTCCTCAACGTCCGAATGCTCACGAAGTGAGCAGATATCAGGTGGTCACCGGCAGAAAAGAAGAGACTGCGGCAGCAAAACAAAATATATTGTAGTTACGCGATTCTGAGAATTTACCAACTAATTTTGAGTAAACATTACCTGTTAACCAATTGTAGAAAAAATTCTAATTTTAAGACAGCCTTTTAGTTTATTGACTAAAAGTTAGCTAAAAATCAAAGAAATAGCTCATTTTAGGGCAAAAAATTGTTGTCATTAAAGGACTGAACACGGATAAATACATAAATAATCAGGCTCTTCGCTGTTTCGAGTGAGTAATTCGTATCCGCTTCCTAATATGGGAAGAACATAGGCAATATTCAGAAACATTTGCTGTGAAATATCACATGCAAAATCAGCGTTTATCTTTTCGATATGATAACTTTCTGATCAAATAATTATTTTCGGCCCATACAAAACATCGAAGGGCCAATAATCACTTGTGCGCAAGAATACAGATTTTTATTCATATACTGTGCGTGTGAGATATCTGTCTAAGACCTCTAATTTCAACCTCTGCCGCTGTCATTCTTCCAGTAAGGTTACTGATTGCAGTATTTAGTTGGTTCTGCAAAGTATTGACTTTCTGCTCCAAAGAGCTATTTCTCTGCTCTAGAGAGCTTATGCGTTGAAGCAATGTCTGAATACTGACACCCTGCACAGTAAGAGATCCTGTCACTTCAACATTACCCACGAAAAATCCAGCATGCCCAACACTACCTTTCTTCTTTGCAAAGATTGCAGCACCAGTACCACTTGGATTGTCGTTGTATGCAGCAATAGCAGCGGTCGTAGGTGACCTTGTCACCGCGTGTATACCCTCGTAGGTCTCACTTTCACCCCAAACGCCCACACCTTCAACACTTTTGCCTACCGTGCCAGCACCTTTTGCCTTATGTTCACCCCAAACACCCGCACCGCCTATTTCACTTTTTGATTCTCCATATACACCATGCCATGTCAAACTGAATCCAGCAGCGCCAACTCCTCTATCTGCAATACCCCGCACGCCAACTCCTTCCTCGCCATTGTGAATGCCAAGGACACCAGAGTTAAAACGGGCTTTGCTTTCACCAAATACACCGTTGCCGTTGTCATTAATGCCAGCTACACCAGCTCCACCTATAGTGCTTTGAGATATTCCAGCAACACCATGCCAACTTTTGCCATCCCCTCTAACACCAACTGCATCACCCTGACCAAATATGCCAATAGAGGCTTCTCCTGTAGCTGTTCCTTTTATAGCAATACTACTCGGTCCTGTAACTACTTCGTCTACAACTATTTTAATCCCTCTTTAATTTGTGCTTAATATTCAATACATCAATTCCCCAATAGACCACCAGATATCCTTCCCTCGTCAGTATATTGTTGGTATCTTTTGGAATGTACTCGTTTTTCATAACGCCTTTATTTTGGATATAATATATTTTTCAATTTATAATATAAGATTTCTACAGAAAATCTATTTAGAATAAAAGATTACTCTATACGATTTTTATTTCGCAAACTGGCACAAGTATATAGACTACAATACAGGCTTGAAACCATATCCAAAAATTTACTATTTATGAAGTAATATATCTCGCAGTAATATCCAGCCTACTAAAAAAAAATAAGTGTAATTGATGAGTACTTAAAAAAGAGTGGAACCAGATTAATCTGGTTTCGTTTTAAATTTAAAGTTATTAAATTCTGCATTGTTCTACTTTTTGAATCCGATCATATATGACAATTTAAACCGTATGCGTTTATTTATATTAGATTATCGTCCTTTTAAACTCATAAAACCTGTCGATTATTTCTTTTGTCGTTCTGGAAAGTTTGATTTCCGAATCCGGAGAGTAATAATTTATGTATTTTACTTCATTGAGTGGTCGCGCAATACCGCTTGCCTTTATCAAATATACGGTGTGGTAGTCTTTAAAGTAAATACCTGAGTATGCTCTTTGCACATGCCCTGCATGCTCGAAAAGAAATCTGGCACCAGTTACAATTAATCCGGTTTCCTCTTTCAGTTCTCTAACAATCGCTTGAGTAATTGATTCCCCTTTATTCGTCCCTCCTCCGGGGAGAACATACAGTCCTCTCCTACCAGCAACTACCAGTATGCCCTTGGGAATTTCGATAATTGCGGTGCTTCTTCTTCTTTTTCTTATCTTTAGCATGTAGTACACTTCTCAACAGCAGGTCTTATTCAAAAGATAAGTAATGGAGCTTCAGAGGTTTGAGAATTTAGATTAATAAAAATCGTAAGAAATGATAGAAATATTTGTTGTTATTTAGACGAAATTGTTGAGAGTCTGTAAACCCTAAGTATATAATAAGCCCCAAATATTAATAAAAATTTTACAATACTACTTCAAAAGTATAATTAATTTGTAGAAAATTGAGAAAAAAGGAGTCTTTTTGAGGAACTTACCTGATGTAAATTTTCCCTCTATGAACCGGAATAACCTCCAGGTGTGGAGTCCTTATCGGCGGAGATGTGGTCACAGGCGAAGCAACTGCAATCAGTACAATGGGCGCAGGTAAGAAAGCCGCAAGAACAATTGCTGGATATCTGAGAGAAAAGTGGAACCAGAGAGATCCGGTTTCTTTTTTAATTAAAAAAATCATTAAATCATATTTTCATATACTTTTCGAGTGAGTAAAAACGCTAACAAAAGAGATATAGAAAGTGTCCCTATGTGTACCTCATACTTTTTTTACTTTTGATAGGGATTATCGACAGAAAAGCCCGTATTCTATAGGCTATAGAACAGCTGAATTCAGAAAAGCATACTCGGGAACTTATGTTATATTTCAAGTTGTTTTGGAATCCCATAGAGTTCAACAGGGCAATGCATAAACGCCGTAATTGGACTTTCTCTTTTCCATCGGGGAGAAAGTTGCATTCCTCTGTCAGGGATATCGCATAAAGGAGGGGTATTCTCGTAGAGGGTATAACATGATTGCGCCTTCTATTCGCTCAAGGATCCTAGGCTCAGTACTTACGTCTGCTACGAAAATACAAAATTTAGAGAGTTGTTTTTTGGCAGCTTCCAAAAGCTCGCTTTTCCTGCGTTCGTACTCTCTGCGTTTTTCTGGCGCCCAACCCCATCCATGCCATATTTCTTTTCGGACTCCGTGCTTCATGGCATCCATGTCTAAGATTGTGTAATCTCCGTTCAGGTATTTCCCGGTGTGCTCACGGAGACGTTGTGGTATCGGCCGGCGTGTAATTCCTGCCGCGTAGATTATGTAGCCATTTTCATATGCAGAAGTCTGTAAGTAGACACCTGGATGCTTAGGAATCGCAGGAAGATTTGATTCTGTTTCGAATTTTGGCCATGCGTAAGGGCCTTTCCACTCAATGTCTATTGCTATTTTGTCTTCAATCGGAGTATTCTCGTAAATGGATGTTTGTTTTGTTCTTTTTTTCTTTATCATCACATAAATCATATCGTATTCTCTTATATAGGTTACACTTTAGAGCTCTGTAGAAAACCTATCTAAACCAGCTTCAAGAGGCAACAAATAGATAAGCAAAAATATATCAGGCTATTTAGTTTAAACTGGTTCATACTCGTAATCTCATAGGCTTTCTACAGAGCCT
>Ga0134093_1001795_pt1 | contig 19240 bp, 16 predicted proteins | sample 4_1taG_FD_94452 | JGI IMG/M metagenome (GOLD analysis project Ga0134093, IMG submission 94452) | Switchgrass degrading microbial communities from high solid loading bioreactors in New Hampshire, USA - 4_13_20_68_A1 metaG | ecosystem: Engineered > Bioreactor > Semi-continuous > Anaerobic >...
AATATCGGTTGCCAAACCTGTTCTGGCGAACAGCCCCTCAATCAAATCGTGGCTCAAGATAGTATTTTCAGGGAAACTATCCTTGGTAACGGCATGAAATACTTTTAGGTCATAAATCCCTTTACCGGTGAATATGCCCTCACCGAACAAGTCTTGATATATATCGGATATGGCACAAGTATAGGGGTCAATACCGGCTGACCCGGTAAATATGGTAGCGAAAGGTGTGGCAAACGCGCTTGCTGCAGTCAAGCTAATTCTTGGTTGGATAATGCCATACCCAAATTCCACTCTTTTCAGGGCTTCATTAAATTCAGCTTTCTGCATGGGATGGGAAATGGTACCAATTAGCCTGCGGGCAGCATCTTTAGGCAAAATTGTATCTGCGTCCAAAGTAATAACATAAGCAATATCCTTTAAAGATTCAATTTTTCCGGCCTGAATATAATAGCTGGTTTCCCCTTCATTTAAAAGTAATCTGTTAAACTCGATCAATTTACCTCTTTTTCTTTCCCATCCCATCCAAATTTTCTCTTTTTCATTCCATGTGCGCAAACGATGAAAATAAAAGAATCTATTTTCATATTTAGCGTTAAGTTTCTTAATTCCATTAATTCCGGCACTTATTATTTTTTCGTCTCCGTCCATGTATTGTTGGGGCGCGTCATTGAAATCACCGAGAATTGCAAAATATAGATTTTTGTCCCGGTTATTTAAATAGTGGTTTTCCAATTGCTTTAATTGTTCTTTTACCTTCTCCGCAGAACTGAAAATTGCAGGTATTACCACAATTGTTTTGAAGTTTTCGGGAATCCCGTTACTGAAATCAAACTTGGGAAGAAAACTTGCAGGAAGGATTTTGCAGAAGAAACGATTAGTAAGATAAACGCCTATTCCATTGAAGACAAGAAGTGAAGTTAGTATTAAAAGAATTGTTGCCCCTAGGGGAGTTGATCTTAAACTGTTGGCAATTAAAGCCATAAAAAGACCAAAAGGCAATAAAGTCGTTAACAGAACCGTTCCCAAATAAGATGCTGTGGGATGGTTTCTATGGAGGCACCTTAAACTGTGGAAAGACCTGCGCACCTGGCCCCAGGTTGCCGTCAATTCTTTTTCCAACTGCATTCTGCCGGACCCAATAAATAATATCCCACATGGTTGGCGGGCGAACCTTTTGCATTGTTGGCTAAATTATCCAAAGTCTTGGCTATTGTTAATTCAGAGACATTATACTTGCCGGCCAACAATTCAATTTCATGCCGGTATTTATCTCTGGATTCAAAATCCATTTTATCAAATATTTGAGCCGGATCACGCTCTAGAATCTGTTGAACCAAACTGACATTTTCAAAGAATTCCGACCAATTCTCAGAATTGATCATTTTAAGGGCAGCAATATTATTGCCCATTTCTATTCCATAGGAGTTTAGATAAAATTGTTCGGATGCAACTACCTTTTCTACTGTCATATTCTGCTTGGCTGCAACATTGTCCAGCCAATTAAGAAGAATTTTAGCGTCACTGCCATGTTCTTTAAGGCGTTTTGCCACCCTCTCAATAAATACGGCAGATAAGGATTGGTTAGTTGTAAGCTCCTGGGTGGAAAGGGAGATATTTTTTTTACCTTCACCAAAAACTGAACTAAGCCAATTCTCTGCTTGCTCTCGTTCTTTTTGAATGTATATAATTCTTTCCACCTGGTAAAAAATTTTTTCTAAAAGCATAATTTTAAGCATAATGGGTATAGCCCAAATCTCGGCAGACGATAACGGAGCTTCCAGCTGGTAGTAGTGAATAAACTCTTTGAGTTGTTCAAATTCAAGCTGGTTTTCTATGAGCTTTGAATATTCCGCAGTAAGAATATAAATTCTGGGATAGCCGGCCAGTTCCCCATGGGCTAAATAAATGAGTTTAGATTCGAATTGTTTTGATAAATCTTTCATAAGCTCGTTGATTAACTCGTTTATCAAATAGTAGTTGTCGAGAAACCATTCGGCTGAAGGAATTTTGTCTTCGGTTTTGTAATAATAATCATTAATCTTGGTATATGCTCCTTTAATAAAAACGCTTTGTTTTTGAATTATCGGCAAAAGGCTTTTACCCTTATTTTTATAACCAAGCCAATTATGAAATTGAGCAAGTTCCTTTGCATATTCGGATAAGCTTTTATTTTTCCATAAAATTTCTGAATTGTCTTTATTAAAGATCATTCCTGTTGTCTTCATATTTCAACCCCAAAACAAAATTTTTCTCCTATTCATTATGTCCATTTCTATTGACAAAATTCGTTTTTCAGACAAGTAGTTGCATATAATGGAATAAAAAAACATCTTTTCTTAAAAAGAAAGGATGTTTTGGATGTTTTTTTGAACTATGAGCAGAAAGTGTTTTGAAATGACTCTAGGGTCATTAGAATCTCTCTTGGTTTATTTCCCTCATAGGCTCCAACGACGCCTGCTTCCTCCAACATATCCATTAAACGCGCAGCCCGGGAATACCCAACCCGCAACCGTCTTTGCAAAAAGGAAACAGATGCTATTCCTGTCGATATAACCAGCTGCCCGGCTTCGACAAAGCGGTCGTCATATTCCATTTCTTTTTTATCAGATTCATCCAGCTCTTCAATCTGGATATCATCAAACATATAATTTGCATTCTCCTGGTTTTTCCAGTGATTAATAACGTTTCTTATTTCCTGTTCGTCTATAAAGCAGCCATGTACACGCAAGGGTTTGCTTAAACCTATTGGTGAATAAAGCATATCTCCTCTTCCCAGCAATTTTTCAGCTCCTGTGGTATCCAGAATCGTTCTGGAATCAATTTGCGAAGAGACGGCAAACGATATTCTACTGGGAATATTGGCTTTAATTAGGCCTGTTATCACATTAACTGACGGCCTTTGAGTAGCAATTACCAAATGGATACCGGCCGCCCTGGACATTTGAGCCAAACGACAAATCGATTCTTCTATTTCATTGGATGCCACCATCATAAGATCAGCCAATTCGTCAATAATAACAATTATATGCGGCAGTTTTTCTCCTTCGGTGTCCTTATTGTAATGATCAATATCTCTAACTCCGTTAACAGCAAATAATTCGTAACGGTTTTCCATTTCCTTGATAATAAATTGAAGATACTTGTTAGCTTTTTTGGGGTCGGTTATTACCGGGGCAAGAAGATGCGGGATTCCATTGTATTGGCTTAACTCCACTATTTTCGGATCTACCATTAATAGACGTACCTCATCAGGCGTTAAGGTATAAAGCAAAGAGTTTATTAAACAATTAATGAAAATACTCTTACCGGAACCGGTGGCCCCGGCAACCAAAAGGTGAGGCATTTTTTCCAATTCACATATTACAGGTTCATTGGCAATGTTCTTACCTAATGCGATGCGTAATTTCGCCTTTGAATTCTTAAAGGCATCAGTGTCTATAACTTCTCTAAAATAAACGGTTTGAGGCTTTTCGCGTGGAATTTCTATACCCACGGCCGCCTTACCCGGAATCGGAGCTTCTATGCGTACATCCCTGGAAGCTAAAGCCAAAGCAATATCATCGGCAAGGCTAACTATTTTACTTATTTTTGTTCCGGGAGCGGGAGAAAGCTCGTAGCGAGTAAGTACAGGTCCTTCGCTAATGTTTATTACCTTGGCAGTTACACCGAATGAATTTAGAACATCTTCCAGCAATTCGGTTTGGTGTTCTTCCCTGCTTGGTCTCGAATATTTGGGCGGATTTAACAGTTCAAGTGTAGGAAGCTGCCAACCTTTCGGAGCGGGTTCCCCTGTATATCCCGAACTTTTTATCTTATAGCAATTATCATTATTTCTATTTAGTTGCTTGTCTTCTAATTTTAATATTTCTTCATCTTTTATTGTTTCTTCTATTTCTTCATCTTCTTCATCGTTTTTTTGTTGCTCAACTGTTGGTAGTTCGTCCTCTTTTTTTTGATCTCCGGCAAAATCGTAAAAGTAATTGGCGTCATCAGTCTTTAGGAAAGAAATCCGTCGGTTGGTAACATTACTTGAGATATCGTTGGCAGCAGCTACTTGAAAAAGCCTTGCTCTTTGTTCCTCATAAAGGTCAAGGTTTTTTTTTATCTCTTTCCTGGATTGCTCATTGGTTTCATTAGAACGCTTAACGTCAATTGTATTCATGCCTTTAAAGTAATTGTTAAAGCCATTAATGCTGACCGTTTTTACCGGCAAATAAATATTTCTTTCTCCTTGTCCAAAATAGGTGTCGTAATCTGTTCCCAATTTTTTCAGCCTATCAGGCTTTATTGGACGTTCTATAATAAGAGGATGTCCGGAGAAATAATCGTTGAAGCCATTGATTGAGGTTTCGCCTACTGCCAAGGAATTGCTGTTGATTCTCCTCTGGGAACTTGGGCCATGACCTCGTTGCGAATTCTCTATATCATCCGCTTCATCTTCAAACTCATCATCGTTGTCGTCGAATTCATATTTTGGCTTGCGGGATATATGCCAGCAGATTATGAAAAAAAGTAAGCAAATCCCGGGAATAAAAAGTGAATAACTTCCCATTAAAGATACGAAAATACTGAAAATATTAGTTGGAAATACCCCAATCTTCAAGTAGCCGAGTAATCCTAGGACAGCCATAGCTAAATACAATAAAGACAATATTTTAATTAATACTCTGGTCACCAAACCCATATTTCTGTTCTCCCTTCCACATCCTCATGAAAAAAGAAAGACTTGTAAATGCTCACGTTTAACTCTAATCAATTAGCAAATATTCTTTGATTTTGGCAACGCATGTGTCGGGTACAAAAACCCCGCCAAGGTCAACGGGGCTGAATGATCCGTGAAAATCGCTGCCACCTGTTAAAAGTATTGCTTTTCCTCTAGATAGTTTTTCATAAAAAGAAATCAACTCTTGCTGATTTTCCCAATAACCATAATAGACTTCCAAACCGATGGGTTTATATGTCAACAAGTCAGGAATTAATTTTTGGTTCCTTATTAGACCCGGATGGGCTAAAACCGGCAAACCGCCAGTGTCCAAAACAAAATCAACGGTATCGGTAAACGAATTTACCTCAAAAGGAACATAAGCTATTCCTCCTGGCCTAAACCAGGAAATTATCTGTTTCCAATCCAGTTCATCAGGTCTAGATACACTATTCCAGATAGCTCTTAAAATATGTCCCTTGTAAATAACTCCTTTGGCTCCGGATTCTTGTTCAATCTTTTCCCATTTGAGTTTAATGCCGTTTTGTTTTAATTTTTGATACATTGCCCAAGTTGTCTTTTCTCTTTCCTTGCGAAGTACTTTTAATTTGTCCTGTAAGCAATCATTGTCAATACTTTTATAATATGCAAGTAAATGGATTTCCTCTTTATCAAAGAAAGTACAAAGCTCCACCCCCGGTATAATTTCTATCCCATAGAAAGTACCAATTTGCCTTGCACTTTATACACCTCCGGTGTTTTCATGATCGGTAATACTTATAATATTTAAACCCTTCTGCCGAGCGGCCAACATGATTTCCTCAATACTAAAAGTGCCATCAGAATAATGTGAATGTATATGTAAATCAGCTTTCAATGTCCTACTTCTCTCTTATAAGATTTTTTTTAATATATAGTTATTTCCTTAAACTTATTTAAAATATCCTTAAGAATGATTTATTCTTTTTTTTTATCAAAATTCCTTCATGATCCTATAACAATTATCGTTATTTGATGTATTATATTATTTATTGTCAGAATATTTATTTTTCTTCTCAGGAACGTATATTTTTTTTAACATTTGGGGCTAAAAAAAATCATCTTTACATTGACAGCATAAAACAATTTGGTTATAATAGCTCACGGTCCGTTAATTATATTATTGACTCAGGGGATTAGTTTAATGGTAGAACAGCGGTCTCCAAAACCGTCGGTGTGGGTTCGACTCCTACATCCCCTGCCACATTTAGCAAATTTTTTATAATCTTTCAAGGAAAATTCCAATAAAAAATTAAGACCAAATTTTTTTGGTCTTAATTTTTTTCAAGACTTAGAAAACAAAACAAATTCTTATAATGCTTTTTTAAGGTGTTCTCTTATTTGATTGTTAAAATACAGCTTATTGGATTCCGAAGTTTGATAGTATCCTTTATTAATAATGGTGTCTAATAAAGATTCTATCTCTTCAATTGTATCTTTTTGCTCAATAATGCTTTCCAAAGCCTTAACTTGGAGTTTATTATTGTAATAAAATATTTTCCAGTTGTCCGCAGGATCAATCAAATTTATTGGATAATTACTTTTGCTTAATTTAGAAGTAGTCAAATCCTGGGGAATATTTTTGATATGATTGATTATTTGTCTTTTAAACTCCTTTATTTGATTTTCAAAATTTAGAGCTGTATTCATTGATGTCCCCCCTTCACAATTATTTTTATAAACAAAACAAAAGAAATTGTTTATAAGCAATTATTTAGATTTTTTTACTAAATTGGACATATCAAAACTTGGACATAATAAAAACCACGTTTGTGGTTTTTTTAAATACATAGCAAAAAAATTTCACTAAAATTTGCTAAAGTGGTCCTTAAGACACCTTTCTATAACCCAAACAAATAATTTGCATTTACATTATACAACTTTACTTTTAAAAAATCAATATACCTACTAATACTTTGTATATTATTTTTAAATACAAATTATATGTTTCTATTTTCTGAATTTTTCCATTATTTAGTTTTTGATGCTTTTGGGAAAATCCAAACTAATATATGGAATTTTAGTTTTTAAAAAGATATAATATTAATGCCTGTTAGCAGCAAGAATGATTAATTATTTTGCCGGAAAAGGGATGATATTTTTTGGATGCCAATACAATTGAGAAAGAAGTTTACAAGCAAATCAAAGCCAGAATGAAAGACTTGCGTAAAAAAAATAAACTTACGCAATTAGAACTTGCAAAAAAACTGCAAATTACTGTTCAGCACTATCAACAGGTTGAAACAGGAACAACACCGCCCAATCTTAAAATTCTCTCTAAATTATGTGAAATTTTTGATGTTCATCCCAGCTATTTTTTTGCCAAAAAGGATGTAAGTATAATTAATAAAGACGGCAATATTCTTGCGGATAACATAGACCTTTATGGATTAACGGTTTTAAAAAATACGGCCAACCTTTCTCCGGAAGCAAAAAAAAGTATAATTGAGTTTATTAAATTCAAACAGTATGAAGCACAAAAAGAAGTACAGAATACGCAACAGGATTTTGAATAGCTTGTAATGACTTTAAGAAGACCCGTTGAATATTTCAACGGGCTTCTCGTGGAGTTGATAGCAGTTAGTCTTAAGAAATAAGCCAATTAATTATTGACAGTTCACTTATTTGGAACGGTCAGTCAAAAGATACGGTTTTTATTCTAGTATAAGTTCTTTTCCCCATAATAACACTGCTGTCATATAAAATAACTTCGCCTACTCTAAAGCTTCCTAATTTTCTTTTTTGCATCGCTGATAAGTCAATGTTTTTAAGCACCGGACGGGAAGCCAATGTCAAGTGAGGCTTGAAGGGCCTGTTTTCCAATTGAAAACCTTTGTTTAACAGTCCTTGATGAATATCGTCCCTTAGTTGAAAGAGTTCTGGGAGATTGCCGTTTACTGCCGTCCATAGAGTATGTGGCTTTTTTAAACTAGGGAACCCGCCTAAACCTTCCAACCCAAGGATAAACGGTTGTTTATTTTTTGCCGCCTCGACAAGTACCGATGAGATCTCCGCTATGCTTTGAGGTTGGATTTCACCTAAAAATTCCAAAGTCAAATGAAAATTATCTTTGGATTTCCAATACCCTTCGATTCCCATTTCTTGTAACTCACGCTGAAAGTTTAAAATGTTTTGCTTTAAATCCGAAGGTATATCCAAACCAATAAATAATCTCATATCTAACCTCTTTTGATATTTTTATACATCATACCAACTTTGATACCAAAAGCCAAATCTATTATAAACGAAATTCAGAATCAGGAAAATGCCGGTTTGAACAATAAGAAACTGCCCTTTAATAAGGACAGTTTCCTCTTCCCCATAGAAGAGCATGTAATGATTTACCTTGCACGACTATGGATAGCTTATTACCTAACTATGATCCTTAAACCATAATTAAGCATTTCACCACCCATAATCATGGTTCGTTCGACCATGCAGGATATCTTAACAGCCTTCTGCAATCTTGCGGCTGCAGAAAACCGTGGTCATACCAACTTGTGATTTAGCACAAATTAATACGGTGCTTAATACCCTACATGATCTTAGCTCGACCCATTATACTAAGTTGGGACCTTATTACAATCTTACTGTTCGACTGCAATAAAGCCTTTCCCCAATATAATGGATCTTCCCTCCGACTGCATACAAGCCTCAGACCTGTATACAATCTTTGGTCGACCCATATATACCCCGGAATGGAGCACATATAAGTCTTCGCTCAACCATTACATACCCTTTACGTTTTATATCATTTGCTTGCATCAGTCTTATTATTCTGGTAATTATTTTATCCCCAATAACAAAAATAATTAAAATTTTACAATATCAATAAAACATTTTTAATACTTTTTCTATAGCGTTAAATTTTATAAGTATTTGTATAAACCCTAGAAAAATCTAAGTCATTATCAGTCCGCGCTTTTTTATTTTCGGCAGGGTAACCAATACCAAGCATGCAGACTACTTTTAAATGTGACGGAATATTTAATAATTCCTGTACATATTCCTCAGCCGTTTTTTCCGGGCTTTGCTGCCGATTTCTGACTTGGACCCAGCAGGATCCTAGACCTAAAGACTGGGCCGTGATTTGAATTGTTATTGCAGCAAGAGCGGCATCTTCTACCCAAATATCTGTAGCTTTGCTGTCGCCTAATATTACAAAAACCAAAGGAGCATCTTTAAGGAAAGCCGAACCGAATTCACGGGTTTGGGCCAATTTTGAAAGCAGGTTTTGATCCGTGACTACAATAAATCTCTGCGAGTCCACCCCTCTACCGGAAGGAGCCAACAAGGCGGCTCTAATTAGTTTCTGGACTTTTTCTTCTTCAATCGGAGTAGACAAATAATTTCTGATACTACGCCTTTGATATAAAAGTTCCAGCATGTGTATCCCTCCAAAACTTTGTGTTAAATATTCAAAATGTTCTTACGTACTTCCTCCATAAAATGGTCGTACAATTTACATGTAACCGGGCCAGGTATGCCGTTGGCCACCGGCTTTCCGTCTATATTGGTTACAGACAAAACTTCACAAGTAGTACTGGTTAAGAATACTTCATCAGCTTTATAAAGCTGCTCCGCTGAAAAATAATCCTCCCTGAGCGGATAATTATATTTTTCCGCAATTTTAAGTACATAAGACCGGCTGATACCTGCTAGGATGTGGCCATCCGTCGGATGTGTAACAATGGTACCATCAAATACTGCAAAAACATTGCTGCTTGCCCCTTCCGTGATATAGCCATTTTCTTTGGCTAAAATGGCCTCGTAAGCATTTTGTTCCTCAGCTATTTGTTTGGCCAGTGAGTTTGGAAGCAGATTAATAGATTTTATAAATGGATAAGCCCAGCGCCTGTCAGGAAGAATAACCGTTTTAACTCCTTCTTGGCGCATCTTTTCCGGAAGAGGTTGCTTTTCCGAGATAAACATGGTTAGTACAGGTTTTGCATCTTTTAAAATGCCATGAGTTCTTGGTCCCACTCCTCTTGTCACCTGCAGGTAAACTATTGCTTCTTTTAACCCTGATTTGGCAATTAGTTCATATATAATTTTCCGCAGATCATTTCTATTGAAATCAGGCTTGATTCTTATTTCTTGCATGCTTCTTTCCAGCCGATCAAAGTGCTCAGTCATGGCAAACGGTTTGCCGTCGTATAGTTTTATTACTTCATAGACACCATAACCGAAAAAATAGCCATGATCCTGCATTGCAATTTTAGCCTGATTAAGATTGATTATTTCTCCTTCAACCCAAGCCAATTCCAACATCTCTAATCTTCCTTCCCTCTATTAAATATCAGTTACAGTTTACTTAAAGCATATTCAATTTGAGCAATAGCTTTATCTATATTTTCCATGGAATTGGCATATGAAATTCGAATATATCCTTCTCCGTAGCTGCCGAAAGAACCGCCAGGCAGAGTAGCCACTCCCGCTTCATTTAAGAGGTAATCTGCCATTTCGGCACTTGACTTACCAAAATACTTAATATTAGGAAAAACATAGAAAGCCCCGCGGGGTTTAACACATTTTAAGCCTTTAATAGAATTTAAACCCTCTACAATTTTATCCCGTCTTAGCCGAAATTGTTCCACTCTTCGTTTGAGTTCATCCTGCGGTCCGGTTATAGCTTCAATGCAAGCCATTTGAGTAAAGCCCGCCAAGCAGGATGTACTGTTAACAACCAGTTTATTAATATCATCAGCTATTTTTTTGGGCATTACTCCGTACCCTGCCCGCCAGCCGGTCATGGAATAGCTTTTGGAAAAACCGTTGAGGATAATTGTTTTTTCTTTCATCCCCGGAAAGGAAGAAATAGAATAAGCCCTATCTTCATAAACAATATTTTCGTAAATTTCATCTGATAAAACAACAATGTCTCTATCAGCCAGTATTTTGGCGATTTCTGCCATATCATCCTTGGATAGCATGCCGCCGGTAGGGTTTTGGGGAGAATTGATAATTATCATTTTTGTTTTATTGGTAATTAAAGACTTTAATTCATCTATATCCATTCGAAATTCGTTTTCTTCCCTTAACGGGATGGGTACGGGAGTTCCGCCAACAAAATTAATAACTGATTGATAAATTGGAAAACCCGGATCGGGATAAATTACTTCATCTCCCGGATTGACAACAGCAAGAATCGAATAAAAGATAATTGGCTTGCCACCGGCTGTCATTACCACTTGCTCCGCTTCAACCTCAAAACCTCGTGTTTTGCTGATATATTCGGCAATAATCTGCCTGGTTTCCAATAAACCAGCGGAAGGGGTATATTTAGTCATCCCGGCTTGCATGGCTTCGATTCCTTTGGCTATAACATTGTCTGGAGTAGGAAAATCAGGCTCCCCGATCTCCAAATGAATGATTTCCCTTCCAGTTGCTTCTAAAGCCTTGGCTTTGGCTAACATCACAAAAGCGGTCTCATTAGCCAGTCTACTCATTCGGTCTGCAAGTTTAATACTCATAATTCTCCATCCTCAATTCAATTTTTTTCTCATTTTAACTGAAATAATGATGTATTACAAATATTAACTGTAATTTCTTTTACTGCTTGTATATTATAGTTTAATAGCTTGCAGTTTAAAACAATACAAAAATACATTAAAAAGGAATTTATGCAAAGTTAGCATAAATTCCTTTCTAGCACTGCAATAAAATGCAGTATATTGAATAAATCTATTATTGTTATTTTTCTTGTTCCTGTTGGGCCTTTAATTGAGCTACCAATGTTTCTTGCAATCTGGCAGGTACTTCTTCATAGCCAATAAACTTGGTAGTAAAGGACCCTCTTCCTTGAGTCATGGATTTTAAGTCAATAGCGTATCTCATCATTTCCGCTTGGGGTACCTGTGCTTTAATTACCTGGAATTTTCCATCCGGTTCCATACCGAGCACCCTACCTCGCTTGGTATTAAGGTCCCCGATAACATCACCCATAAAAGCTTCCGGAACTCTGATTTCAGCTTCAACCATGGGCTCCAATAATGTAGGATTAGCCTGCTCGGCGCCCTTTTTGAAAGCCAGTATGGCTGCCAGCTTAAAAGCCATTTCAGAAGAGTCAACACTATGATAAGAACCGTCATATAGAGTAAATTTTACATTTGTCATCGGACATCCGGCCAAAAAACCTTCGGCTACAGCTTCTCTCAAACCCTTTTCTACGGCTGGGAAGAAGTTGCGCGGCACCGCACCACCAAAAATTTCTTCCGTAAACTCAAATTCACTATCTGGATTGGGCTCCATCCTGATCCAAACATGACCATATTGTCCATGGCCGCCAGTTTGTTTTTTATGTTTGCCTTCAGCTTGAACTGATTTTTTAATTGTTTCTCTGTAAGGTACTTTTGGAACGGCTGTTTCCACAGCAACCCCAAATTTTCTTGACAGTTTCTCTGCCACTATATCAAGTTGCATTTCCCCAACGCCGCTGAGGATAGTTTGTTTAGTTTCCGTATTCTTAGTTACGCTGATTGTCGGGTCTTCATCAACCAAACGGGTTAAAGCGGAGCTCAGTTTATCCTCATCACCTTTACTCTTGGGTTTAACAGCCACAGGTAAAGAAGGTTCAGGGAAACTTATTCCTTCCAAGACAACTTTTTTATCCTTGGCACAGAGGGTATCACCGGTTTTTGTTTCCTGTAATTTTGCCACTACCGCTATATCGCCTGCGGAAACACTATCTGTGTTAATTTGATTTTTTCCTTTTAAATAAAACAATTGGCCAATTTTTTCTTCCACTTCTCTATTGGAGTTATAAACAACAGAATCTCCGCTAAATGTTCCGCCATATACCCTGAAAAATGTTAATTTACCCAAGAAGGGGTCAGCTAAAGTTTTAAAAACTAAAGCGCATTTTTCTTCTTTTGGAACCGGTGCCGGGGCATAATCGGAAATAAACTGGAGAAGTTCTTTCGATCCGATATTTTTTTCGGCCGAACCGAACAAAATTGGGATTATCATGTTTTGTCCAAGAGCTTTCTTAGTAATCACTTTAAGCTCTTCCAGGCTCAATTCTTCTCCTTCTAGGTATTTCATTAAAATATCATCGTCGGCTTCAGCTGCGGCCTCGGTTAATGCTTCTCTTAACATAACTACATCATCTTTATATTCTTCCGGTATATTGTCCTGAAGAATATCGACAACTCGTTCAAAAGAAGCTTCTCTACCGACTGGAATCTGCATTTGTACAAATCTGGCATCGGGATAAAGCGATTTAAGTTGATCGATAACTTTTTCCGGATTGGCGTTTTCTCTGTCCAATTTGTTAATAAAGATTATTCGTGGAATTTGCTTTTCTACCATCATATCCCAAATAATCTCGGCTTGGACTTCAACACCGCTTACACCACAGAGAACCAATAGCCCACTGTCAGCTACCCGTAAGGCACTGATTACTTCACCGATAAAGTCGGAATAGCCTGGGGTATCAAGGATATTTACTTTTACACCTTTATTTTCTACTGGGATCAAAGAAGTGCTTATAGAAATCTTTCTTTGGATTTCTTCCTGCAAATAGTCAGATACCGTGTTCCCGTCATTAACTTTTCCTATTCTAGTGACGGCACCGGAATTGAACAGGATAGTTTCTGTAAGTGAAGTCTTTCCACAGCCGCCGTGTCCGACAAAACAAATATTGCGAATATTTTGGGTATCATAGCTTTTCAAAAAGATCTCCCCTTTTATATCATAATTTATTAATTTCAAACCGTATTATTAAGAGTTATGTATTACTTATATAACATTACTTAATAATTGGTAGGTTTGTCAAATCCTTTTTAAAAAATAAACCAATTTGGTCAATTTGCCGGTAATGAGCTTGTTCCTTGGCGCATAAGTTTGAAGTAAGAATTTATTTAATACTTATGTGTCCGGAGGTAGAATGGCAAACAACAGGCTCGTTTATGGTGCAATTATCCTTTTTTCGGCAAATCTAATCAACCGGATTCTCGGTTTTATTTACCAATATCTTATTATGAATTTTATTGGCAGCGAGGCCTACGGCTTATTTCATATGGTTTTCCCTGTATATATGACGGCTTTAGTTTTGTCCACGGCCGGAATACCTTTAGCTATTTCCAAAATGGTAGCGGAAAACATATCCCTTAACCGTTATAAAGAGGCACAAAGAATATTCCGGACAGCTTTTACTACCTTGTTTTTTTCCGGATTGATATTATCAATAGTATTATTCAGTAATACATCACAAATAGTGGCCAAATTTTTCCCCGATCCGCGAGTTTACAGGGTTTTTCAAATATGTATACCGGCAATTTTCGTAGTTTCCATTTCTTCGGCTTTTAGAGGTTATTTTCAAGGATTCCAAAATATGATCCCATCGGCTTTAAGCCAGATAATTGAACAAGTCACAAGAGTAACGATAGGTTTTACCCTTTCTCTCAAATTTTTGACTTATGGTGTAGACTGGGCTGCAGCCGGACTTGCCGCGGGAATGCTGTGCGGTGAAATTACGGGACTTATGGCCATTAGTCTGCAGTATTTGAGTCATAAGAGAAAGAGGGAGTCAAAAAATGTTAGATATCAGAAATCTACCTTCTCTATTCTCAGTAGACTTTTAACCTTATCTTTACCGATTACCGGTAGTCGTTTGGTTTCTACAGGCTTATCCTCCCTAGAGGCTTTAATTATTCCTCGCCAATTGCAAGTGGCGGGCTATACATCGGCCAGTGCCACTTCCCTCTTTGGGCAACTGAGCGGTACCGCCTTCACCCTTATTTCCTTCCCCAGTGTTTTTACTTTCGCTCTGGCAACTTCTCTAGTCCCGGCTATTTCCGAAGCGATGGTTAGAAAGGATTTAGCTTTGGCCCGCAGCCGTTGTTCCGATGCTGTGCGCTTTACCATGCTGTTAGGGATTCCAAGTGTTTTGCTTATTAACTATTTTGCGCTGCCTCTGACACATTTATTTAACAGTGATGATGTAGTCGTCGTATTGAAAATACTCTGCATTGGCGGTATTTTTTCCTATCTAATCCAGACTACCACCGGTATACTTCAGGGTATGGGCAAAACATCCGTTCCCTTAGTTAATGCCTTAATAAGTGCCTTCATCCGTTTACCGCTTTTATTTTATTTAACCGGGATCCCGGTATGGGGTTTAAAAGGTTCTGCTTGGTCTTATGTTATCGGTTATGTTTGCTTTGCCGTACTAAACTTGGTCGCTATCAAAAAGGAAATAAATTTTAAGTTCAATGTCAAAGCTTTTGTTATCCAACCCCTGCTTGCGGGTTTGGGCATGCTTTTAGTTATTCATTTAATATGCTCGCTCGCTCCAAATATGGTAGTGGTTCAATTGTTAGCCATTGCTTTGGGGTTCTTAGTATATTTGTTTATTCTGGTATTAAACGGAGGCATAAAACCAGAGGATCTCCAAAAAATTCCCTATTTAAATAGATTAAAATAATTAAAAACCAAAAGTGAAAACTTCTTCCTTAAGAGCTTTCAATCTGTCGTAATCGGTTAAATCTCCGTGCAAGGGAGTTATTGACACTGCTAAATCTTCAATAGCTTTTAAATCCGTTCCCTGTTCATTATCATGAGTAAAATCACCGCTAATCCAATAATACTCACGGCCATTTGGTGCTTTTCTGCTTTCAAAGGTATTATGATAAACCGATTTGCCCAATTTTGTTATTTGTACTCCTGTCCATTGACTTTGGTCTACAGCAGGAATATTTATATTTAAAAGGCTATGGAAAGAGCTAACAAACTCCCACTTTTCTTTAATTAATTGCCGGATAAACTTGGCCGCAGGCAAAAAATTACCGTATTCATAGCTGGCTAAGGAAACGGCTAGAGATGGGATGCCCAAAAGTATACCTTCCATGGCAGCGGCAACTGTACCTGAATAGAATATGTCCGTGCCTAAATTTGGTCCGTCATTAATTCCGGAAATAATCAAATCCGGCTTATGAGAAAGAATATTGCCCTCTACTGCCAGTTTGACACAATCGGTCGGAGTCCCGTTAACGACCAGGCCAAAATCTTTATTTCTATTTAATTTATGCGGGGTTACAAATAAAGGATGGAAAATGGTAATAGAACGTCCACAGGCCGAGCGTTGACCTTCCGGAGCAACTACATATATTTCATGTTCATCTTCTGTAGATAAAGTATTATAAAGAGTTTGAATACCCGGCGCAAAAAAACCATCGTCGTTGGTAAGTAGGATTCTCATAACTAATCTACCTCGTAAATTGTAATGCTCATACCGTCTTCGCTCTTAGTCAAACCAAACAGTAAATTTTGTGATTTTAAAGTTCTATTCAGAAAATCAACAATTTTATACAGTTGCGGATCATCATTAAAACGTTGGCTGGCAATTAATTTTAAATTTTCTTTCTTGCCTTGCCCTTTGTCATCTGCAAGCATACTTTGCTTTTCTGTTTGTTTTCCCATTGTAATCATTTCTTTCCTCAAGTTGATTTTCCCGTCTTTCTTAGTTTTTCCCCATTAACAGGGCAAATCCTTCCGCCCGGGTGGCCGCATTGGTTTGAAATAAACCTCTTACTGCCGAAGTTACAGTTTTGGAACCTGGTTTTTTTATTCCCCTAATAGTCATACACATATGTTCGGCCTCAATCACTACCAATACGCCTTGAGCATTAAGTTTTTTCTTGATAGTATCAGCTATTTGACTCGTCAATCTTTCCTGGAGTTGCGGTCGCTTGGCAAAATCTTCCGCTACCCGTGCCAATTTGGAAAGACCGGCGACTCTGCCGTTGTGCGGGATATAGGCTATATGAACCTGTCCATAGAATGGTAAAAGATGATGCTCACACATTGAATATAAAGGAATATCTTTCACTATAACCATTTCTTGATGATTTTCCGAAAATAATACATTCAAGTTTTCACTGGGATCAGTGCCAATTCCCGCGAAAGCTTCCTCATAAAACTTAGCTACCCGGCGCGGAGTATCCCTTAATCCTTCTCTATTAGGGTCTTCCCCAATTGCTTCTAATATGTCTCTTACTGCCTTTTCAATCTTTTCCAAATCAATTGCCATACTTAACCCCCAAAACTTTGCCGTTAACATTTAATTAGTAACATTATCAAGTATTTTATCACTGTTATTACTATATTCCAAACCTTTTTCTCCAAACAAAGCCTTTATTTCATTATGTTTTTAATTTAATAAGTTAAAATTGATTTAATTTTGAATATAAAAATATTATAATCTCAAAATAATTGGCAGTGTACATATTGTATTTAATTATAGTCAGTGCTAGAATATAATCGCTAGAATATAATCGTAATATTAAACAAGTTTTAACTTTTATAATTTTTTCCTAATAGGTCAATTAAACAGTAGAAATTGTCGAAATATTAAAAATAAACTTTTTCATTTCATATTTGTGAAAAGAGGGAATAGTTTGAGGTCATTGTTTTGTACCTACTTGTAGACCAATCAAATTATTTTTTCATTGTCTAACAATTTTATTTTCTCAATCTATTCCCTTTTTTTTATTTATAACGGTGGCAAGTTTTTACTTTGCCTCTTCCGTCCTTGGGAGGTGGTAGCAGCAAGAGAACACTATATTGTAATTTACTGAAACATATTATTCAAATCTTAAAGCCTAATTCCTTAACTATCAAAAGGTTTGAAAGGAGCTACTGCTATGGGTATTAATTGGCCTATTTTAATTGGTACTGTATTAATGGAAATCATAATTATTTTTGGTGTTACGGCAGTACTGCAGGCAAAGGAAAGACACGCCGGCAGCGATTCTTTTATTAAATCCAACCGTAATTTGCCCATGGTTGCCGTTGCAGCCACCCAGGCTTTAACCTGTCTCGGTGGAGGACATATTCTCGGAATGACTGCGGCATCCTGGGATTTCGGAGTCGCCGCTTGCTGGTATGCCATCTCCAGTGCCTGCATGCTTATTATTTTATTCTGTTTTACAGGTCCTTGGGTTCGCCGGCTGGGCTTTACAACCATAGGCCAAGCTTTTGAAAGAATATTTGACCGCAGAACGGCCGTCCTTGTAGGTTGTGTGGGCGCCGGTACGATCTGGGGCATTATGACCCTCGAACTTCAGGGTGTTGGTTCCGTTATTTCTGCTATTACTTCCGGTTCCATGATTTTTGGTTGTATTATTGGTGGAATTATTTCTATTTTATATGTTATTTTCGGCGGGATGAAACAAGTAGGTTGGGTTAATATCATCAACGCCGTTTTTATGTATTTGGGAGTTATCATTGCTCTTGCCATGCTGGGCAGCAAGTTGCCCAACGGCTGGGCCGGTGTTAACGAATTCTTCCAAAGCTATTCCAACAACTTTGCACAAGGTAATGAATTCCTATCCATCATGTCAAGTCCTGAGATTTGGAAAGTTTATATTATCGGTACCTTTTTAGCTGGACTTTTCTATGTGCCTATCGGCCCGCAGGCCGCTCAGGTTTCTGCTTCGGCTAAATCTGTTAACTCCTTGAAAAAAGCGGTATTTATCGCTGTTCCCATGAACGCAATTTTTGGTATGATTATGGTTGCTTTCGGTATGGCCGCCCTTTCCATACCTGAATACGCGGGAATAGGTGCTCCTCCCTTTATTGCCATGTTTGTCATGTTAATCGATTTGTTGCCTTGGTGGCTTACCGCTTGGTTGTTTGCTGCTTTTGCGGCCGCTATGCTCTCCACAATCGCTGTCCAGTTGCTGGCCCTGTCAACGATCGTTGTTGACGATATCTATATTCGCTACTACAACCATAACATGCCTGAAAAATCCAAGATGAAATTACTGCGCTGGTTGATCGTGATTATCGGAGCCGGCGGTACAATTACTTCCACAGCGCTACCTCCGGTGCAAAATGCTATTGTTTGGCTGTTTGCCTGGTTGTTGCCGGCTTTCTGGATTTTTGTCTTTGCCATGTTCTGGAAACGTTCGTCCTTCGCAGGTTTCTGGACCATTATTATTACCGGTGTGGTTAACATACTTTGGAGCTACACTTCACTTCCGTCCATGCTGGGTTTAGACGGTAACAACAACTCCATAGCTATGTTTGTCGTCGCCTTCGTGGTCTGTATCCTATTCACCTTATTTGACCGGAACGCCAAACCCGCTCTGATCAAGGTCTATAAACAGAATAAATTTGATGTTATCGCACCCGAATTGGCGGAACATTACAGAGCCATTGGCTATAAAGGCTAAGGAGGTATAAATTATGATACTTGGATATTGGGATTTTCTAAGCAGCTATGTTATTCAATCCTTTGGGATTTGTATCATCATTGGTTTAATCGGACTGGTTATCGGCAAATGGTTTTGTTATAAAGGTGAAGAGGACGATCTATAGACAGAATAATATTTATTGAGGATAACTTGCTGATAATCTCATTTAAAGGGAGGAACACAAATGTCAAGTTTAGCTAATATAATTTGGATGTCGTCTGTTATTTTGATTATGGTTATCCTATTAGTAATGAGTTTCATGGGTTTGAAAAATGATAAATATGCAGAAAAAAAAGGCTCT
>Ga0134093_1001823_pt1 | contig 18976 bp, 11 predicted proteins | sample 4_1taG_FD_94452 | JGI IMG/M metagenome (GOLD analysis project Ga0134093, IMG submission 94452) | Switchgrass degrading microbial communities from high solid loading bioreactors in New Hampshire, USA - 4_13_20_68_A1 metaG | ecosystem: Engineered > Bioreactor > Semi-continuous > Anaerobic >...
CCGGAACAGATTGTCCGGGTCATAGCGGCGCTTGACGGCGACCAGCCGGTCCCACGTCGCGCCCGGATACGCTTCGCGGACGCGCGCTTCACCCTCAGCCTCGAGGAAGTTGACGTACGCGCCCGGCTCGCCCTCGCGTAGTTCGGCGGCAAGCTGCTCGACCCATGCTGCGTGCGTGGCCGCTTCGGCCGGGTTCATGTACAACGCGGCGACGTTTGCCATAATGGCCCGATCGCGGTGTGCGAAAGCGGTTGCCTCAGCAGGCACGCGCGCCATCGCGCCGCCCAGCACACGAAGCTGTACCGCCGACATCATCGCGCTTGAGTTTTGCAACCCCTCAAGGATCAACTCGGCGGTCGCACGGTCGAACGTATCCCGAAACAGGGTGCGCCCGGTCGCCAGCGGGTGATAGTCGCCGCCCTCTTCGGGCGGGTAGATTTCCGGATACCGCATCGGGCGGAGCATGTCCGCCAGCGGCGTAGCCAGCGCGCGGAAGGGTGCGAACACCTGCTCCCCGTTGGCAGGATTCCCGGCGTAAACCATGATCGCCAGAACGATCAGCTTTCCGTGAACATTTGGCGGAAGAAACGGCATCGGCGGCGCGACCATCACATTGGCGATGGTGGACAGTTCCTCAGGCGCTGCGTTCGCCGCTTCCATGAATCCGGTGATGACGTCGGCCGTCGCGGGCAGGATCAGCATCCCGCCGTAAACGTTATCGACCTCATGCAACCGGAACTTGAAGCGGGTGACGACGCCGAAGTTCCCGCCGCCGCCCCGAATCGCCCAGAAGAGATCGGGGTAATTCCGTTCGTCGATGTAGAGACACTGGCCGTCGGCGGTGACAATCTCCGCGGCCAGCACGTCGTCGATCGTCAGTCCGTACTTGCGAACTAGGAAGCCGATGCCGCCGCCGAGCGTAAGCCCGCCGATCCCGACCGAGCCTGTGTCGCCAAAACCGGTCGCCAGTCCGTACTCGCCCGCTGCGGCGGTGTACTCGCCAGCCGTCAGACCGCTCTCGGCCCAGGCCGTTTGCGTGTCGGGGTCGATTTCCAGATGCTTCATCGGGGAAAGATCGATGACGATCCCACCATCCGAGACACCAAACCCGGCGCCGCTGTGCCCGCCGCTGCGAACGGCAAGTTCTGTTCCGGTTTCACGCGCGAACACAACAACGTTCGCAACGTCGGCTGCATCCGCCACACGAACAACCGCGGCAGGGCGACGGTCGAACCCGGCGTAGAACACCGTGCGCGCCGCATCGTACTCGGCGTCATCCGGCGCAATAACCTGTCCGCTGACTCGGGCGCGCAGTGCTGCGACGAAATCAGCAGCCGCTGCGCTCTGCGTGGTCGTGCCGTTCTCACGTTGAGGTGACATTGACATGCTGCGATGCTCCTTGTCTGCGGCCCCATTGTGGGGACACTTTAGAACGGACGGTACACAGTCGTCGAGCGTTTGGCCGAATAAATCAGACGCTCACCATGTTTATTTACGTATGGGAGTGAATCGAGTTGCGCCGGAACGGAGATTAATTCCGCGCCGCCGCGACAGCAGGAGAGGGGCGGCCGCCCACCCAGACGGCGCGCCCCGAACCGGCCCGTGAGAGGGTTATTCGATGGAGTGACGGCGATACAGCCAGCTTGTGATCGGGATCGAGATCACGATGATCGCCACCGACCAAGCGACCGACCACCACGCCGAGTCGCCGAGCGGCGTGCCGACCAGCCACGCGCGCACCGCGTTGATGGTGTGCGTCACCGGCTGGTTCTCGGCGAACGTGCGCAGCGCCGCGGGCATCGTGTGCGTCGGCACGAAGGCGCTGGAGACAAACGTCAGGGGCATGATCAGCACGAAACCGACCCACTGCGCCGCTTCGAGGCTCTTGACCATCAGCCCCAGAATGGCCGACAGCCATGAGATCGCCAGGGTGAACAGCAGCGACAGCGCGATCACATACACCCAGTCGGTCAGGCTGGCGTCGGGACGGAAGCCCACCGCCAGGCCCGCCAGCAGGATGATGATCCCCGAGATGATGTTGCGCACGAGGTCCGCCGCGATGTGCCCGATGACCAGCGCGCTGCTCGACATAGGCAGCGAACGGAAGCGGTCGACAATGCCTTCTTTCATATCGACCGCGAGGTTGATGGTCGTGTAGTTCGCGCCAAAAGCCAGCGTCTGGATCAGAATCCCGGCGAACAGGTAGTTCGCGTAGCTCACCTCGCCGGTATCGATCGCGCCGCCGAGCACGTAGCGGTTCAGCAGCATGAACATGATCGGGAAGACGATCAGCGATAGCACCTGATCCATGCTGCGGACGATGTGCAGCACGCTACGCTTCGCCATAATCCACGAGTCAGACAGCGCCCAATACAGCCGCGACCGGCGTTCCGGCCGGACAGGAGCCATCAGCACCGTATATTCAGCCATGATCAGCGCTCCCCACCGTTCTTACGAGATCCGTTGTCGGTCAGGAAGAGAAACACGTCGTCGAGCGTGGGACGGCGCATGGTCACGCTTTCCACTTCGACCTGCGCCTCATCGAGCCGCTGCAGGATGTGCCGCAGACTGGTCGCACCGTCGCTGGCCGCAATGGTCAAAACGCGCTGCTCCACAATGGCCTGGAGCTGGTGCCCGTCTACGGCCTGCTGTGCCAGCGCGAAGTTGCTGCGCTGGGAAATGGTCACGTCGATGTGGTCCGCGCCGACACGCGCCTTGAGGCTGTTGGCGTCGCCCTCGGCGATGATGCACCCCTCGTCAATGACCATAATCCAGTCCGCGAGCTGATCCGCTTCTTCCATATACTGGGTCGTCAGCAGAATCGTCGCGCCGTTGTTCGCCAGGTCCTTGATCAGCGCCCACATGCTCAGGCGGCTGCGGGGGTCAAGGCCGGTCGTGGGCTCGTCAAGGAAGATGATCGGCGGAGCAGCGATCAGGCTCATGGCGAGGTCCAGGCGTCGCTTCATCCCGCCGGAATAGGTCTTCACCGGGCGGCGCGCAGCGTCCACCAGGTCGAACTGCTCCAGAAGCTCGCGCGTGCGGCGCTTGGCGTCAGCACGGCTCAGCCGGTAGAGGCGGCCGAGCATCAGCAGGTTTTCCTCGCCGGTCAGATACTGGTCGACTGCGGCGAACTGCCCGGTCAGGCCGATACTGGCGCGCACCTCGTTCGCCTGCTTGACGACATCATAGCCGTTGACGCGAACCTGCCCGCCATCCGGCGGTAGAAGCGTACTCAAGATGCGGATGGTGGTGGTTTTTCCCGCCCCGTTTGGCCCGAGCAGTGCGACGATAGTCCCGCGTTTGACAGTAAGATCGATACCGTGCAGGACCTCGTGATCTTTGAACGACTTCCGGAGATTGCTTACTTCAATGGCGTTGGTAGCAGCGTACGATTGCAGTGCATCCATTGCATGCCCTCCGCAGATTCACAACATTGTTAATTGTACATCTGTTCTAATGAAAAAAGAAGATATATTTTACACAAATGTTCTAATCTGATCGTTGGGCAGACTGTTCTTGACTCGTCCTGGCTCGCGCCCATAACGCAGACTTTTGGGCAGTTTGCCCGAACGCCCTCGCAGGTCCCGGAACGCACCACGCGCATCGCCCCAAATTCATGCGGATTTCAGCCCGCCCCTGCCCGGCTCGAAGTACACTAAAGCTAGAGCGTGTTCTGGATTTCGAGCGGACAAGCTGGAAACGCCTCGGACGCCAGGCGCTCTGGAAGGAAAAATCTTATGTCGGATCAGATCGGGACTCTCCTGGGGATCGCGCTGACGTGTGTCCTGTTCCCGCTGGTGGTATGGGTGGTCGCGCTTGTCGCAAGCACCGAGAATGAGCGCGAAACGGGCGACGACTGGCTCGACCAGAAGGATGAGCACGGCTGGAGCAACTTCGACTACATCGCCGCCTACGAGCTGGAAGAGATGTGGAGCGGGGACGAATAACCGCGCGCGAGCGTGTTGCCAGCCCGGCGACACCGCCATCGAAGACAATATTTCTGGCTGATTGAGAGCTAGTTTTAGCGAAGCAAACGAGCGCGCGTCGGCATTTCACCGGCACGCGCATAGATCGACTTGCACATTCCGTTGGAGCTTATTCCATACCGCTACCCAGCGCGCTTGCGATCACCGCCTCACCAACTGCCTGGCCCAGCGCAGTCCCGGCGATCACGTCGCTGCGGAAGTGGATCCCGCCCCAGATGCGCGATTCGCCCGCTTCCTCGGCGATCCGCTGCACGCGTTCTGCATCCGTCGGAAAGAGATGGCCCAGCACCGTCGCGGCCGCGGTCGAGATGCACGAGTGCGCGGACGGGTAGCTTGGGTGCCCGGGCGTCGTGAACACCGGCGCAAACTCCGGATCGAGCTGGAACGGGCGGATCGCCCAGTAGGTATACTTCGCGTCCCAACAGGCGATGATGCTATCGTACCCGGCGATGTTCAGCATCGTGTAGGCGCGCGCAGCGGCGGGCGGGTCGCTCTCCAGGTTCGCCTCGAGGATCATCCGGCTCACTTCCTCGTTGAAGAACCAGTGATTGCGACGCCCCCCTGCGCCAAACTCCCAGAACATGGCGTTAGCGTTGGTGACGGGCGTCCGCTCCAGAGTGCGCAACTCGTCCATCTCCTCGAGAAGCTGCGCGGAGTCATAGGCGGGTGGCGGCGCGGGGCGGAACTGGTCAGGCGATTCCAGCGCCCAGGGCTGCCACTGGGCCGCCGCCGGGAGCGCCGGATTCTCGCCGGTCCAGTGACCGGCCTCGGTTGGAACTGTGCCGGTCCACTGCGTGCTGAAGCCGTCATTGGTGCCGCGATCGATCACCAGCGCGGCGACCTGACGCCCAAGCTCCAGCCCGGCCTGCACGTCGCTCGGATACTCGACTCCCGCCACCAGGCGCGACTGCGTCGCTTCCAGCACCAGTTCCTCGTACATCGCCGCATCGTCGGGGAACAGCCAGCTCAGCATGGCGGCAGCGGCTCCGGCGGTCGCGGCATATTCGGACGGATACGCGGGGCTGTTCGGGTTGTCGATGACGGTTTCGAGCGTGGCGTCCACTTCGCTGGGACGCGGGCGGTTATATGTGTACTTGCTGTCCCAGGCAGCAACGGTCGCATCATTGATCGCGACGTGCACCAGCGCAAGGTGGCGATAGGCTATCGGAACCGGCAGCTCCTGCTTCAGCATGGCATCGACTGCGATCTGGTTCCAGCGATAGGACGGCGGCCCGGCGTTCCAGTACTCGATCTGGAGCAGCGCGGCTTCGTCGCGCGTTTCCGCCAGCGCCTTGAGCTGGTCGATTTCGGCGGCGGTCGCCGCTTCATCTGGGGGAGCGGCCACACGAAGCTGGCTGGCAGACTCCAGCACCCAGGTCGTGTATGGCTCCACGTTCGAGCCCATCTGCCCGACGGAGCCGGTGGACGGCTCCGCCCGCAGCGCGAGCGCCGTCCCCAGAGAGCCGAAGGTGAGCGCGATGACGATCAGCAGAATCAGTGTAGAGCGACGGTGACGCATGATCGGTGCCTCCTGTACCTTACGGGCGAAGTCGAACACTGCCCATCGTAAGGGTCAACCGGACGGCCGATCATCTGCCAAGGGTTTATTTAGGGGTTTATTGTGGTGAGGAATAAGCCATGCGAAGGCGAGAGCCGCGTCACAGCAGGCCGAGCAGGTTCGCCTGGGCGACCGCCTGCACGCGGTTTTGCACGCCCAGCTTGCCGTAAATGTTGCTGGTGTGCGCCTTGACCGTTCCCACCGAGATCACAAGCTTCTCTGCGATCTCCCGGTTCGAGTATCCGGCGGCCATCAGGCGCAGCACTTCCAGTTCGCGCTCGGTGAGGTGCTCGGCATGCGCCGGATGCGGGTTTGCGCTCGGCGCGCTCAGAAGAGGCGCGTGCTGCCGGTGAAGCTCCGCCGCCACTGCCTCAAGATCTAGCCGCGTGCCACGCTCCCACGCTGCGTCGTAGACCGCCGCGCCCAGGGCGTCGCGCATCTCCGCCCGCCAGCGGTCGAGCAGCGGCCATTTCTCCATCCAGCCAGACGCACGAATCGGGTGGGTGAAAGCCAGCGCCAGCCACTCGACGGCCCGTTCCGGCTGGCCTTCGCGCGCCAGCAGGATCGCGGCGGGCGGCAGGCACAGCGCGATCCCAACCTCGCCCCGCAGCTTCGTCGAATGGCGTAGCGCCGCCGGGAACCGCTCTCGCAGCGTTTCAACATCATCCAGCCCGCAGACCACCAGACACATGCCCCACGCGGCGAAGTCCGGAATATCCGCGAGCGTTCTGGCGCTTGTTTGCGCGCCTTGCTCGCACAGCGCCATGCCCGTCGCATAATCCTCATCCATGCACGCCAGCAGGCCGAGCGTCACCTGCGCCCAGCCGAGCGCATCGTTGTAACGGTGCGGTTCCGCGAGCCGAACGGCTTCGCTGGCGGCGGCACGCGCCTCGGCGAAATCGCCACGCACGAACAGAACTTGATGAGCGAGATGCGTGTAACCCAGCGACATCAGGTGCAGGTTGCCCGTTTCCTCGCTGAGCGCGATCCGCTCCCGCCATAGCCGCTCCGCCTCGGCATAGTCGCCCACCCGCGCCGCGGCGAGCGCCTTGCTGGACAGCGACAGCAGCGTGCCGACCTTGTCCCCGATCTCGATACGCAGGCGCAGGCTTTCGTCGCGCAGCTCTTTGGCGCGCTGCCAGGAGAGGCTGTGACCGAGCACGCTCAGGTCAAACAGCGCCATCGCCACATAGAACGGGTCGCCGGAACGCCGGTAGGATGCGAGACTTTCTTCGAGCAACGCCTCGGCTTTGGCGAAATCTCCAGCGGCATAGGCGGCGGTGCCGAGCCGGTTCAGGCAATACCCGATCTCAATATGATCATCGTGGCGCTGCGCGATCGCCAGAGCAGCGCGCAGGTCCGCATCCGAAATGGACACTGTCTCTTCGGGCGACCGCGCGATCAGCCGCCCCCACAGCCGCCGGGCTTCCTCACCCGGCACTTCCGCGAATTGCCGCGCCGCCGCCTCGCTGAGATCGTCGAATTCCTGCCAGCACCCGCGCAGCATCCAGGTGAGCGAATAGCCCTCGAGCATCGCGCTGATGCGCGCCACGTCTCGCCGTTGGACGGCCCAGTTCCACGCGGCCAGAAGGTTGTCGAACTCGCTATGGTTCTCGCGGATCGCTTCAAGCTGGCGGCCGCCTTTCAGATCGGCGGTGCGCGCTGCGACATGGGCCGCGAAATGCGCGCTGTGCGCCTCGCGCATCTGGTCGCCCAGGCCCGCCGCTTCAAGCTGTTCGAGCGCGTACCGCTGCACGAGACTGTGCATATCGTAGCGATCGCCGGGCCAGACGCGCAGCAGCCCCTTGTCGACCAGCCCGGCCAGCGTCGCAACGTCCGCCCCGCAGACCGCCTGCGCCGCTTCCAGCCGGAAACCGCCGCGAAACACCGCCAGACTTTCGAGCGTCCGGCGCTCGTGCGGGGACAGCAGCGTCCACGAATGGGCGAACACCGCCCGCAAGCTGCGATGCTTCTCGGGCCAGTCGCGCAGGTACGTGCTCAGCAGGTCGAGATTCCGCTCGATCTCGGTGGCGATGGCGCGACACGAAAGCGAGCGCGTCCACGAGGCAGCCAGCTCCAATCCGAGCGGCAGCCCTTCCACCAGGCGGCAAAGATGGATCACGTCCGGCAGATTCTCCCGAGTCAGCCGGAAATCAGCCTTCACCCGGCGCGCGCGCTCGACGAAAAGCTGCACGGCGCTGTACCGCTCGACGTGTGGATCGTCGTCGGCGAGGGGATAGTCCAGGCCGGTGATGTCGAACACCCACTCCTCGCGCAGATTGAGCCGCTCCCGCGAGGTGACCAACACGCGCACGCCCGGCGCGGCGCGGAGCAGATCCGCGACCAGGTCCACATCTGCCAGGGCGTGCTCGAAATTGTCGAGGACGAGCAGCAAATCGCGCTGGCTGAGCGCGTCGAGAAGCTGCTCGCGGAGCGACCTGTCGCCGTGAAACTTGTGGCCGAGCGCCGAGGCGATGGTGGAGACAAGAAAATCCGGCGAAGCGAGGGGAGCGAGCGGCACAAAGACGACGCCCTGCGCGAACCGGCTGGCCACGCGAGAAGCGGCTTCCCACGCGATGCGCGTCTTGCCGCTGCCGCCCAGCCCCACGAGGGTCAGCAGGCGGCAGGCCGGGTCCTCAAAGCAGCGTGCAAGGTAGGCCAGCTCGCGCTCGCGGCCGATGAAGGGGCCGCTCGGGGCGAAGAAATGGGGCGCCGCTCGCGACAAACGAGCCAGCTCAGGCGAGGCCAGAGACAGGCGATGCTTGCCGTTCGTCTGCTGCGAGGCGTTCATACCGGCATGCGGGCCATCCGCGCCGTTAATAGCTGCCAGAGTGATCTCATTATACACCACGCTAGTCTGCTCCTGGCGCGGGGTATACAACCCCTTCGGCCAGGAAGGAAACTACCTGACGGATCGCATCCACGGCTTCTTCATCAAGAACGCGCTGAGATGACTGGATTCCACATCGGCGGGCTGCGGCGCTGAGCTCGTCCGAACCGGTGCAGGCGCACGCAATCAGGCCATTTGACCCGTTGAAGTGCGACCACGCACTCGGTAAAATATCTGCGCTACGACGTTCGCTCAATCTTCGGATGTTGAGACCGGGGCAGCGCGTGGCATCGCGTCACCCCACACGGTCTACCCGCGCTCTCCCTCGCTCGCATCCCCAACTCGATCACAGTGCACTTGATTGGCGAACGCCGAGAAAGGAGCACAGGATGATCAGTGTTAAGAACGTGTCGAAGTCGTATGGTGAAGTTCAAGCACTTTCCAACATAAACTTTGAGGTGGCCGAGGGCGAGATCGTTGGCCTGTTGGGACCGAACGGCGCCGGGAAGTCGACCACGATCAAAATCCTGACCGGCTACCTTCACCCTGACAGCGGCCAAGTTGCAATCGACGGCCTGGATGTCATCAATCAAACAAAAGAAGTCCAGGCGCGAATCGGCTATCTGCCAGAAAGCACCCCCCTTTACCCCAACCTGTCGGTGCAGGCATATCTCAAACTGATGGCCGACATGCGCGGCCTGCCCCGCGACGAACAGCCACGCCTGATTTCCGAGGCGCTGATGGCGACCGGCCTGGTGGACCATCGCGCCCGGCCAATCGGTCACCTCAGTAAAGGGCTGAAGCAACGCGTCGGGCTGGCGCAGGCGATCCTGCACAAGCCGAAGCTGCTGATTCTTGACGAGCCGACGATCGGGCTGGACCCCACGCAGATTGTCGAGGTCCGCAACCTGATCAAACGGCTGGCGCAGAACAGCACGATCCTCTTCTCGTCGCACATCCTCTCCGAGGTAGAAGCCGTGTGCGACCGCGTGCTGATCATCATGAACGGCCAGGTCAAGACAGACGCGCGGCTGGTGGACCTCGCCGCGACGACCGACGCCGTGCTCGTGCTGCAGTCCGCCGCGGACGGCGTGCCGGAGCGGCTGATGGCGCTGGAACAGATCGAGCGAGTGGAGAGCTTCACCACGCGCGACGGCTACCCGGCCTATCGCATCCACAGCGCGCAGGACGTCACGCCCGCGATCTACGACGTGGCGCGGCAGGAAGCGTGGCCTGTCCGCGAGCTGCGCCAGGAGACCATGACGCTCGAAGCGATCTTTAACCAGTTGGCGACAGCAGCGTGAGACCAAGCAGCTAGCAGTCAGCAACGAGCGATTAGACAGCCAAATCGGATGGCGCAGCGCAACTTCTGGCCGGTCCTGGTTTCTGGCGCTTCTTCGCTGGTTGCTGGCGGTTCATAGCCTGTTCAGGAGTTTGACCGATGAGACAAATACTCGCGATGGCTCGCAAAGAGCTAGACGGTTACTTCAGTTCGTTGATGGCGTTGATCTTCGTCGGCGTGTTTCTGGCGGTAACGCTGTTCACCTTCTTCTGGGTGTCAGATTTCTGGGCGCGCGGCCTGGCGGACGTCCGCCCGCTGTTCCGTTGGATCCCCCTGCTGATGGTGTTCCTGGTGGGCGCGCTGACCATGCGCCAGTGGAGCGAAGAACAGCAAACCGGCACGCTTGAAATCCTGCTGACGATGCCGGTCCGGCTGGCGCAGCTTGTGCTGGGCAAGTTTCTGGCCGTGCTGACGCTGGTCGCCGTGGCGCTGGCGCTGACGCTGTTCCTGCCGATCACCATTTCGACGCTAGGCAATCTGGACTGGGGCCCGGTCTTCGGTGGCTATCTGGCAGCGGTGCTGATGGCGGCTTCGTACGTCGCGATCGGGCTGTTCATCTCGTCGCGCACGGATAACCAGATCGTCGCGCTGATCGTGACCGTGCTGCTGGCGGGCGCGCTCCACCTGATCGGCCAACCCGCGATCACGGAACTGGTCAGCAGCGGAACGGGCGAGTTCCTGCGCAGCATCAGCACCAGCGGGCGCTTCGCCAGCATCGAGCGCGGCGTCATCGACCTGCACGACCTGCTCTACTACATCTCGCTGACCGCGATCTTCCTGGGGCTGAACGTGCTGTCATTGGTCATGCGGCGCTGGGGCCGTGGCGAGCAAGCGCGCCCGGTCCGCTGGAACACCCGCCTGACGACCATCCTCAGCGTGCTCAACATCGTGGCGCTGAACGTCGTGCTGTTCCCGGTGAACATTGGCCGCTTCGACCTGACCGGCGACAACCTGTACACACTGTCTGAGGCCACGCACGAAGTCCTCGACAACCTGCACGAGCCGCTGCTTCTGCGCGCCTACCTCAGCGAGGAGAACCACCCGCTGCTGGAACCGCTGATCCCGCAAATTCGGGACACGCTCGAGGAATATGCCATCGCAGCGGACGATAACCTGACGGTTGAGATCGTCGACCCAATTCAGGATCCGGAGCTTGAAGCCGAGGCCAACCAGACCTATGGCATCAGCCCGGCGCCGTTGATGGTCGCAGACCGTACCGGCCAGTCAGTGCTGAACGTTTACTTCCACATCCTAGTCCGCTATGGCGATCAGAGCAAAGTGCTGGACTTCCAGGACCTGATCACCTTTGACCAGTTCGGCGATGACTTCGAGGTCCGGCTGCGGAACCTGGAATATGACCTGACCAGCGCGATCAAGCACGTGGTCGAAGGCTTCCAAAGCGTCGATAGCGTGCTCGCCTCGCTGGAGTCGCCTGCCGAGCTGACCCTCTACACAACGCCCGGCACGCTGCCGCAAGCGCTCGCAGAGGTCCCGCAACTGATCGAAACCGTCGCGGGCGCAATCGCAGACGAATCGGGCGGCAAGCTGGTCTTTGAGACGGTAGACGTGGACGCCGAAGACAGCCCGGTCACGCGCGACTCGCTCTATGAGCAGTACCAGATCCGGCCGTTCACGGCGAGCTTCTTCTCGCCCGAAACCTACCTGTTGCACATGGTCCTCGAAGTTGGCGATCGGGTGCAGGTGCTCTACCCCTCGGGTGACCTGAGCGAAGCCGGGCTCCGGACGGCCATCGAGTCCGCGCTGAAACGCGCTGCGCCGGGCTTCCTCGAAGTGGTCGGTATCTGGACGCCGCCCGCTGTTACGACGGACCCGTTCGGGCAGCAGCAAGCCACCTTGCAGCAATACCAGACAGTGCGGCAGGCGTTGCGCGAAAACTACGAAGTGCGGACGGTGTCGCTGGCCGATGGGCAGGTTCCGGCGGACGTCGACGTGCTGTTCGTCCTGGCTCCGCGAAATATGTCAGAGCGCGAGCAGTACGCGATCGACCAGTTCCTGATGCGCGGCGGATCGGTCTTCCTTGCGGTGAGTCCGTACCGGCTGACGCAAGACCCGATGTCCGGTTCGATTGCGTTGGAGCCGGTTGAAGGCAACCTGTCCGAGCTGCTGGAACATTACGGCATCACGGTCGAAGACGGGTTGGTGCTGGACCCGCAGAACCAGCCGTTCGCCTTGCCGGTGCAGCGTAACATCGGCGGCATAACGATCACCGAGATCCAGGCGATCAACTACCCGCCGTTTGTGGACGTCCGCCCCGACGGGATGGAGCGCAGCAACCCGAGCGTGACCGATCTGCCCGCGCTGACCGTCAGTTGGGCGTCGCCGATCACCATCGACGAGGAACGCAACGCCGACCGGCAGGTCACGGAACTCCTGCGCTCCAGCCCGAGATCATGGCACACGAGCAGCACCACCATCCAGCCGAACCTGGATCTGTACGAACTTGGCTTCCGGGTAGAAGAGCCGCAGCAGCGGTATACGCTGGGCGTCGCGGTGCAGGGGCAGTTCGACAGCTACTTTGCAGATAAAGACATCCCGGTCGAGATGGATGAGACAGACGCAGACAGCGCCGAAGCGGAAGATACCGCTGAGGAAGAGATCGATCCGTTGCTGGCAACCGGCAAGCTTGAGCGCTCTCCCGACACAGCGCGGCTGGTCGTCGTCGGCAGCGCGGAATTCCTGAGCGACGTCGTGTTCCAGATTTCGAACAACTTCAACAACGAACGCACTATGAACAACGTGCAGTTCGTTCAGAACATGGTCGACTGGTTCAACGAGGATACGGAACTGGCCGCGATTCGCTCGAAAACCAGCAGCGTCCGCCTGCTGAAGCCCCTCACCGAGAGCGAGCAGACGCGTTGGGAAGTCACGAACTATGCGCTGGCGCTGATATCGCTCGGCGTGTTGGGCGTGGTCTGGCGCATGAAGAAGCGCGCCGAGCAGCCGATGCCCCTGACCGAGCCTGGGGAAGCGCAAGTTCCCGCGCAGAAGTCGGCGGCAGCGTAGGAGGGATGAACGATGTCGAGAGCTAATCAAGTGCTTTCCGTCGCGCTGATCGTCCAGATCGTGCTGGCGGTGGTTCTCTTCATGCCCGAAGACTCCGAGGCGAACGTTTCGGCTGGTCCGCTGCTGGCAGACTTCGAGGCGGACAACGCCGTCAGCCTCACGATCACCGACGGCAACGACAACACGATCACGCTGCGCAAAGCGGACGATGACGAGTGGGTCTTGCCCGAATACGGGGACTATCCCGCAAAGAGCTTCAACGTCCGGCAGGTGTTGAACGGGCTGGAAGGCGTCGAGCGGAACCGGCTGATCGTCCGGAATTCGTCGAGCCACAAACGCCTGAGCGTGAGCAGCGACGAGTTCGAGCGCCAGATCGAGGTCGAGATGGCCGATGGCAGCAAGCGCAAGGTCTACCTTGGCAAGTCATCCGGCGCGAGCGCCGCGCACATCCGGCTGGATGGTGAGGACAACGTCTATCTGACGGCTGAGCTGGTCGCATGGGAAGTCCCGGCGACGCTCACCTCGTGGATCAACACGACTTACTTCTCGGTGACGACCGACGACATCGTCGCGCTGCAGATCGAGAACGCGAACGGCGTCTTCCAGCTTGAGAAGACAGATGACACGTGGCGGTTCGTCGGGCTGGCCGAGGGTGAGGAATTCGACCCCGAGAGCGTATCCACCCTGCTCGGCAGGCTCCGCACGATCCGCATGACCCAACCGATCGGGCGCGAAGCCGACCCCGCGTGGAAGATGGATGAGCCAGCCGCCAAGGTTACGCTGACGGTCCTTGAGCCGGTGATCGAAACGGACACCGAGGGCGAAGAAGACGCGGAGAGCGAGGTCCCCTCGGTGAGCGACTTGCTCCCGCCGACTGCGACGCCGGAAGCGGACGAAACCGAGGAACCTGCAGAGCCCGTTAAGGTCGAGAAGACGTACACTCTGACGTTCGGGCAACAGCTTGAAGGGTCCGCGTACCCGCTGATCTCCTCGGAGTCCGAGTTCTACGTCAAGGTCGCAGCCTCCACAGCCAAAGCGTTCATCGACCTGACGCGCGAGAGCTTCATGGTTCAGGAAGAAGAGGACGCCGACGATACAGAAGCGGAAGCGGACGACGCCGAAGCAGACGCCGACTCTGACGCTGCGGATGCAGAAGCGGACGACGCTAAAGCGGAAGCAGACGCGGGCGACGCCGAAGCAGATGCAGACGCAACCTCTGGCGATGCGGAAGCGACCGCGGAGCCTGAGTCTGAATCGACCGACTAAACGCCATGTTCACCCAGTGCAGCCCGCCCCGGAAGGCGCTCCGGTGGCGGGCTGCACGCATTTTTAGTCTGTTGCGCCTGTCGTGCGGTGACGTCAGCGGGCGATCGGGATCCAGACGCGCATCGCGTTCGCGCCCCGGTTCGCCCAGGCGTAATACGGGATCGCGGTCAGCGGCACTGGCGTCAGGCGTGTCGAGTGGTTCCCCACGCGCCGGTACAGCGCCCCATCCCAGGCGGACGGGTCCTCGACCTGCGCGGTCGCCTCGATCACGATCACGTTCTCGCTGACCACATCTCCGCGCCGGGTGGCGCGTAGCTCAGCGGACGGGTCGATCCGGATGTCGAGCAGGTTCACGTCTGGATGGTCGACCGCCTCGATGCAGTAGACGACCGGACCATACTGGATCGCGACGCTGTCACGCACGGCGTCCACACGCGGATGCGCCTCGACGAAGTACGGCTCGATCCCAAATTCAAGCGCCACTTCGTCGCCCGGCTGCCACGCCCGCTCCAGCACGATATACCCCGCGTCAAGGCGCGGCGCTTCGACCGGCTCGTCATTCACGCGCACGGTGAAACGCTCGCACCAGCCGGGCTTGCGGAGACGCAGCTCCCACACGGAGCCGTTCGCCTGATCGACCGTCAGCGTCACGCGCCCATCCCAGGGGTAATCGGACTGCATGGACAGCGCGATCCCCTGCCCCCCATCCTGCGGAAGATGGACGGTCCCGCTGCCGTAGAGGTGCACCTGCAGGCCGCCCCGGTCATACGATACGAAGTACTGCGGCAGCGAGGCGAACAGGCGCATCAGGTTCGGCGGGCAGCACGCGACGGTATACCAGGGCTTGCGCGCATAGCCGCCCCGAGACAGCAGAGGATTCATGTAGAAGAACTCGCTGCCGTCCAGCGAAACGCCGCTCAGCACGCCATTGTAAAGCGCGCGCTCGATCAGATCCGCGAAGCGCGCCTCGCCGGTGATTTGCAGCATCCGCCAGTTCCAGAACACGCTGCCGATCGCGGCGCACGTCTCGCAATAGCACTGGTCGGACGGTAGCTCGTACGGGTCGCCGAACCCCTCACCCTCGTAGCGCGAGCCCAACCCGCCGGTCAGGAACAGCTTGCCGCGCGTCATGTCCTGCCACTGGCGCTCCAGGGATTGCAGCAACGCTTCTTCGCCCGTCTCCAGGTAGAGATCGGCCACGCCTGCGTTGAGATACATCGCGCGGACGGCATGCCCCTCGACGCGGTCTTGCTCGCGCACGGGCACGCGATCCTGGTGGTATTCGGCTTTCATCCATCCCAGGCCGCGCATCACGCCCTTGCCGCGCCGGTCGATGAACGTTTTGGCAAGGTCGAGATACGCCGCATTCCCCGTCGCGCGATACAGCTTGACCAGCGCCAGCTCGACTTCCTCATGACCGGACGTGCCCTGATTCTTGCCGGAGCCGAACACATCCACCAGCAGATCGGCGAAGCGGGTGGCGACTTCGAGCAGCTTCTTGGTCCCGGTCGCGCGGGCATACGCCACCGCCGCCTCGAACAGGTGCCCGGCGCAGTAAAGCTCATGCCCAAAGTCGAGGTCGGTCCAGCGCGCGTCGGGCTCCTTCAACTGGTAATACGTGTTCAGATAGCCGTCCGGCTGCTGCGCGGCGGCGACCAGATCGATCACCTCGTCTGCCTGCTGCTGCAAGGCGGGATCGGGGTTCGCCTGAAGCTCGTAGGCGACCGCTTCCAGCCACTTGTAGACGTCCGAGTCCAGGAACACCATCTTCCCGCGATACTCGCCGTCCTTCAGCCCGGCGGCGATGCGGAAGTTGTCGAGCGTCCCTACCCGCTCCAGCATCTCAAGCCCGTGCGGGATCGTCACGCGCCGGTTGATATCCTGCCGGGACGCCCAGAAGCCGCCGGTCAGTCGCACCGACTCCAGTGGCAGCTTATGCCAGCGGGCATGTGGCGAACGGGCCTCGGTTGTCGTCAGCGCAAAGGGATACATCACAAGACTCCAGTCACGAAAGAGCGTCCAAGCACGCCCCATCCACCAATACAGCCATAATAGCCAGTGTCCGCGTTGCGGTCCAGCCCAGGCTACGACTTCAGTGCCCCGCCGGTCAGCCCGCGCACAATCGCCTTTTGCGACACCAGGATCAGCAGCGTCACTGGCACCATCATCGTCACCCCAACCGCCATGATCAGCTCCCATGGGCGCCCGTAAGGCGAGTATCCGGCGAAGACCTCGGTAATCGACACGCTGAGCGTCTTCGAGGCGGGCGTCACCGAGAACGACAGCGGGTACAGCAGGTTGTTCCAGGCGTTGATGAAGTTGATCACGGCCATCGTCACCAGGCCGGGCGCGGTCAGCGGCAGCACGATCCGCCACAGGATGCGCGGCAAGGATGCGCCGTCGATGATCGCTGCTTCTTCAATCTCGTAGGGCACCTGCTTGATGAACGACACCAGCACCCAGACGGTGAACGGGGTGAGCGTGCTGCTCAGCACAATCGTCAGCCCGGTCAGGCTGTCGAGCAGGCTGAAGCGCGACAGCAACCGGTAGAGCGGCACAATCGTCCCGACGTCGGGCAGCGCCATCGTCAGCAGGAACAGCCACAACAGCACGCCACTGCCGCGCACGCGCAGCCGGGCGAACGCATACGCCGCCAGGAAGCTCACGACCAGCGTGGCGGTCGTTGTGCCAATCGAGAACAGCAACGAGTTGCGCGTGTACTCGAGGAACGGCACCTGGTCGATCAGCATCTCGAAGTTGGTCAGTGTCGGCTTGGGCAGGTAGACCAGCGGCGTCTTTGTCAATTGGGACTGGACGGCAAACGCCGAGCGCACCATCCAGTAAATCGGCACCAATATGACCAGGGAGAAGACCGCGAAAGCAGCGTAGGTCCCGATGGAACCCCACCGGACGCGCGGGGCGCGTACTTGCTTCGTCGCTAGAGTTGCCATAGTTCTACATCCCGCGCTCAATACGACACGTCGAAGCGGCGATACAGCCCCAGCCCGATCGCGCCCACTATCGCGACCAGAACCAGCAGCAGAACGCTAATTGCCGACGCAAAGCCGAACTTAAAGAACAGGATCCCCTCGCGGAAGATCTGCAGCGCCAGCACCGAAGTCGCCACCCCCGGCCCGCCATTGGTCAGGCCCATCACCAGGTCGAAACTTGCCAGCGACCAGACAATGCGGAACAGCCCCATCGTGATGACGAGCGGCGTGACCAGCGGCATGGTGATCCGCCAGAAACGCTGCCATGCGTTCGCGCCGTCCACCTTCGCCGCCTCATACAAGTCGAGCGGGATCCCCTGCATGCCAGCCAGGAACACCACCGCCATAAAGGGCGCGTCCTTCCAGACGTGCGCGAGAATCACGGCGATCTTCGAGCCGACCGGGTCGATGAACACGACCATTGGATCGCCGGTGATCCGCGTCACCCAGTACGGGATCAGCCCAAACTGCTCGTCGAGCAGCCAGCGGAACATATACCCCGCGACGATCGTCGGGAGCGCCCAGGGGATCAGGTTGATCGTCCGCGCAAAGGTTCGCCCCTTGAAGTTCGCGTTAAGAAGCTGCGCGATCAGCAGCCCGAGGATCAGCTCCAAAATGGTCGACGCAACCACGTAGAGGACCGTGAAGGAGACCGCGCTGCGCACGCCGAAGTTCGAGGAGAGCGCGTAATAATTCTCCAGCCCGACGAACTCATCCGTGCCGCGCAGCAGGCTGAAATCTCGAAAGCTGTAGAGGATCGTCTGAATGATCGGGTAGATCGCCGTGCCAAACCGCAGCAGGAGCGCCGGGGCTACAAGCAGCGCGAACAACCCATAGCGGCGGCGCGTCGACCGCGACGGCCAACTGATGTTAAGCTTCGGTCGCGCGTCCTCAAGGGTTTTGGCTGTCGAAGTCATGTGCGTGCAACGCCTTTCGCTCTGATCCGGCCGGTCAGCGCGCGCCGAGAAAAACCTGCCTGGACCGGCCGTAGCCAGTCCAGGCAGCCGCGCTCGCTGCGCCGATTATTCAAGATCTTCCAACTGCGCCCGGGTCTGCTCGAGCGCGTCGTCCAGGCTCACCTGATTGGTCAGGTACGCCGAGGCGTTGTCTTCCAGAATCGTCAGAGCTTCCACGAAGCGCGGATGGTGCGGCCGCACGCCGATCACGCCCGCGTCGGTGTACATCTGGATCTGCTGCACCAGCCAGTTGTCCTGCGGGGCTTCCGCCAGGACGGACTTGCGCGCGTTCAGGAACCAGAAGCCCGCCTTCATCGCCGCGACCGCCGCTTCGTTGGTCGCCAGCCAGCTCACCAGTTCCTTCGCCTCTTCGATGTTCGGTGAGGTGCGGATGATGCCGAAGCCCCACGCAGCCGGATAGGTCGAGCCGGACGGGCCGCCCGGTCCAACCGGCGGCAGGCCGATCGCGACCTTGTCTTCGCTAAACCATTCAGCGTTTTCCTCACTGCGGGCGACATCGCCGAAGAACGGCCACTGGCGCATGAAGGCAACCTTGTCCGCCAGGTAGTCGCCGTTCTGCTGGTTGTAGTCCTTCTGCAGAGAGGCGGGGTTCAGCGTCTTGTGCGTGTGCATCAGGTCGTAGATGTACTGGAGCGCTGTGCGATACTCATCGCCCACTTCGAAGGGGTTGCCGCCCGCCTGGAGCGTGATCCACGCCAGGTACACGTTCAGGAAGGCGCCCTTGATCAGCCCGTCCTCGGTCGCCCAGACGCCATTTTCCTCGTCGGTGAAGACCTCGCCCATCGCGGCGACTTCTTCCCAGGTGGTCGGAACTGCGACGCCGCGCTCGTCAAACCAGTCCTTGCGATACCACCAGATCGGCATCTCCCAGTTGTGGATGATGCGGAACGTCTCGCCGTTGTACTTGCTCCACACGTCGCTATAGGCGACCATTTCCGGCGAGAAGTCTTCCCACATCTCATCGGGGATGATGTCGTCCAGGCCGATCACGTAGTTGGCCTGC
>Ga0134093_1001853_pt1 | contig 18768 bp, 21 predicted proteins | sample 4_1taG_FD_94452 | JGI IMG/M metagenome (GOLD analysis project Ga0134093, IMG submission 94452) | Switchgrass degrading microbial communities from high solid loading bioreactors in New Hampshire, USA - 4_13_20_68_A1 metaG | ecosystem: Engineered > Bioreactor > Semi-continuous > Anaerobic >...
CCCGCTCGGATAATCGCGAAGTCAATGCTCGCCGCTTTAACTTTCGACCAGTTGATAGTCCCCTGATGGTGGCTCACGTCAATCCCTCGGCTCGCCATTGCTCAGCCTCCTCCACTCAAGTTTCGAGATACGCCCCTCATGGTTTTGCAGCTGCGCGCGCATCTCGGCATGTTCGGCGCTGTTAATGCGCCGGTCGTCAGCCACCGTCTGCTCAAGCGAAACCAGTGTCACATCAAGCTTGGTAAGCGTTTTCACCAGCTTGGCGAGCACGGTCCCGAGCGTTACCATTGTCCCGCACAGCGTTAAAAGCCCGGCGACGATTTCCCAAGTCACGAGGAGCCATCCCCTTCGCCGGGTTCATTTTCCTCCTCGCCGGCAGGCTCATTCTCCGGCATAGGGTACGCATCCCCAATCTTCAGCCCCTCGCCGGGTACGCAAAGTTTCCCGGGCAAAAGCTGCTGGGCAAGCTCCACGCTTTCGCAAACTATGAGGTTTACAACTGTCCCGTCATCAACAACCGCGACAATCACGCTACCGCCCCCTTATGCGACATAGCCGTAAATAATACAAAGCCCGTTGCCGCCGGGCTTGTCATAGTTGCCGCCCCCACCGTAGCCCGCCGAGGTTGTATTGGTCGCGCCGGCGCCGTATAAGCTGTTGCCGCCCGAGTTTAGCTGCCCGGACTCGCTTGTAAAGCCCGCGACCGACACGCCAGCGCCCGGCTTGTTTGTGCCCCACGCTTTGTTGCCGCCGGGTACGCTGAACCCCCAAAATGAAGTGGAGCCGCCGTCTGACCCCGACGCTCCTGCGCCGACTATAACGGGGAAGGATGTTATAGGCGAGTTTGGAGGGTAGTAGAAGTCTACAAACAGCAAACCGCCTGCGCTGCCGCCAGGCGAATACCATTTGCCGTTTGAGTCTTGATAGCCGCCCCCTCCAGCACCGAGCAGCATGATAAGGTAACGGTTGCCGACCGAGGGATATTCGCTTGGCCTGAAGGTGCCAGATGAAGTGTACCTGCAAAGCTCGACAAGCCGAGGCGCGCGGCTGTCGACATACTGCTTCGTGGCTGCGTGCAGCGGGCTTGCCGGGTCGCCATGCAGAGTAAGCGGGCCGGTCATAATGCTGCCGGCGCGCTGCACAAGCTGCGCCATAGCACCTTCGGCGAGCGTGCCCGCGACGTCGGCGTACGCCACGTTCTGCCCAATCCCGTCGACGAGTGACTTGACGCGCCCGCAAAGTTCAGCGTTGTCTCTGTAGTCGGTTATCATCATCTCGGTAATCGCGCTGACCCCCGCCCCGACGTCAACCCGAGCTACGACAAGGTCATATATATCGCCCTCGCGGACCGGCAGCTCGCCTGGCGCCGGGTCGGTTAGCCAGACCTTCTTAATCGAGCCGCCGTCAAGGTCGAGCCTAAGCACAAGCCAATAGGAGTGCGCAACCACATCCGGTTCGAACGTGTGCTCCTCGGGCTCACTATCCCAGCCGAAGTAGCCGTTTATGAAGCACCTGCCCGGCGCAATGCGGACTGTAAGCCCGGAAACCGGGCTGACCTTAAAGCTGTCGGGCGGGTTTATGTGCACGCCGTTGCCTACAAAACTAGCAAAATACGCGGCAAAAAAGTCGGCAGTCTCCGCTTTGTTTCCGCGCGGGAAGCCGCCGACCGTTTCGACCACTTCGGTCGAGTCAAAAAAGCCCGAACGCATCGCCATTACCTTAGCACCTCTCTTTTGATAACGTCGATAAAGTTGATTTTCTCCCCAAAACGTGGCACCACACGCATTTTGTCGCTTTCGAACACCTCGTCTATAGAAGTGATGCGCGCCGTCCAGGTAAGGCTTATGTCACTGTTGACAATTTCGCAAATATCGCCGAGGTCGAAATCTACGCCGTACCTGAGCACGCCGACGTCCACTTCGGCGTTGACGCTTTCTTTGTAGTTCATCTCCGCGAGCTTCTCAATCCCGCGCTGTCTGAGCACCTCCCGGTATTCATTCGCGGAGAGCGTTCTTTTTTTGCCATTTTCGTCGGTATACTCGCTCCGCAAGTCTCGAGCGTCGATAAAGACCTCTCGCCGCTCCTCGCCTACGGGGCCTTGGTCAACCTCGACTATTACCCGATTCGCTCCGGTCTCCTCGCCCGCCACATATGCGAAGTTGTAGTAGCCCTCGCGGTCGTAAACGTATTCGGTGGTGAGGAGATTGCCAAACGACGAGGAAAACACCGAGAAAGTGTTTTGTGACTGCGACTGAGTGCGGTCCTTGCCGGACCACAGCCCAAAGAATATCTTTTTTTCGTCAGGGTCAAACCGCACGTAGTACGAGAGCCCAAACGGCATAAGCGTCTCGTACATGATCTCGCCCAAAGGCTTGCCGGTGACCTGCTTTCTTATCGGCTGGTTAAACCCCGCTGGCGCGTCAAGCACAACGCCCGGCAGCGCGCGCTCGCCGGTTAGGGCGTGCCTTATTAACAGATCTCGCAGCGCCGGCTCAAGCTCGCCTGCCAGCGTCGTCGTGTGCAGCGTGCATCTTAAGTCGAGCAGCGCCTCGGCGCCTTTGCCGGTCACAACCAGCTCGCGCCTGCCGCCTTCGTCGCTGTACCGCACGCCGAGCACCAGCCCCAGCCTGCCGGTGTCAACCGCCCACAAATAGCGCGCATGTCGAGCCACGACGAAATAGCCGCCGCTCAACACCAGCGAAAAGGTATCATGCTCGAAGTAGTTGCGAGTCCAAACGAGCGAGCGGAAGTCGTCAATCGGCGCGCTGAGCGGGTTAAACTCCGGGTCAAGAAAAATGACCGTCATCGCAAAATCACACTCCCAGCCACCTGCGGGCGAAGGCGAAGCGCGCAGTCATATGCTCGGCGCCGTCGTCGGCTGAAATCTCAAGCCGGCTTTGCCCGACGGGTATCTCAAAGAACACCGAACGCAAATCGTAAAGGTGGCGCGCCTCGCCGTTGATGAGTATCGTCTTGTTTCCCGCCTCGGTGACGATTTCAACCACGTCGCCCCTATTTAATGACGCGAGCACGCGGATGAATTTGTCGTCAAGCGAGATTTTCGGGTTTATCACAAAATCCTCAATGTAAAGCGTGCAGTGAATACCGGTCGGGACGTCGCCGTCGTTTTTCAGCGTGGCTACAAACTCGTCGCGCCAAATGCCAGCAGAGATACCTGCACCTTTGAAAGTGTTAAACGGGAAGGTTAAAAGCGGCACAAGCTTGTTGTACACATAAACCGTCTCCTCCTCGTCGCGGAAGAACGGGTCGGGGCAGAGCAGTTCGACCGTCACATGCAAATGGTCGTCATGGATGTTGGGCTGGACAAACTCCGGCTGGCCAGCAATCCAAAAATCGATAACCCTTGTCACCCCGCTCCTTGTCACTTTGAGACGCCCGGGCTTGTATGGATTAAAAAACGAAATCAGCCACGGGCGCAGCTCCTCGGTCCGCTTTTTGTCCGAGACGCTGAAGGTAATAGTTATCGTACGGGGGCCCACACGTCGCGACTGCACAAACGCGCCGGGCAGCTGCGCGCGCTCGACAGTATCAAGCTGTATATCGGACGCCTCGATGCCGCTATACGACAGCCAGCGGTAGACCGAGCCGCGGCCGAGTTTAAGGGTTTTGCCGCCAATCTCAAGCGTAAAACTCAGCTGCGGGCTAAGCTCGGGCATATCTCGCCATCGCCTCCAGCTCCCGCCGCACTTTGCGCGCCACCTCATATGGGCTTAAGTTTGCGTTCGTGTAGAAATTCAGCACCGGCGCGTTGGTGGTGTAAACCGCCGGCTTCTCAAGCGCGCGTATGGCAGCGATAAGTTCTGAGTAATCATTCCGCACGATAAGGCGGGGAATGGCGGCAAGCGCGGTTAGCCTTTCGTACATGCTCCCGCCAACAGCCTCTGCCGCCGTTTGCGCGATAAGCCTTGATATTTCGCGAAGCTCGCCGAGCTTTTCCTTTATGCCGAGCACGTAGCCGTCGACCGTGTACTCGCCAAGCATCATCATCACGCGCGACGGCGAGCGCATGTCCTGCGCCTTTTTGACCGTATCAACCGGCATACGCGCCATCGACTCCGCCGCACCCGCAATAGCGTCGAGCCCGATTTCAATCCCTTGCGCGTACCCCTTGGCGGTGTTTTTGCCCGCTTGTTTTGCGGCATCTAACGGAACAGGCACGCCGGGCATAATCGGCAGCGGCACGCCCATAAAGCCTCCAAGCCCCATCATGAGAGAGCGCCGCAAGTTTTCAGCCGCGTGCGCGACCGCGTAGGACTGGCTGTTTATGCCGTCGATAAAACTCTGCACCGCGCGCACGCCCTGCCTCTGCATCTCCGCGGGCACCTCTTCAAGCACGTCGTTTATGCCCTTTACCGTGTTTTTCGCCGCCTCTTCGGCTTGCTTTTGCAGCTTGTTATACCCGCTCTCGAGGTCGGCTACCGTCTGCGCGAAGTAGTCTTTCGCCTGTTGCGTCAGCCTGTAAGCCTGGTTAAACTCGTCGATATACTGCCGGGTCTTCGGGCCTATCTCGCCCTCCTGCGCTATCAGCTCGTCGACCTTTTTCATGAACTGCTCGACATAGGCTGCCGACTCCGCCGAGCCGTCCGACCACTGTTTGACAAGCCCCTCGTCGACGCCGAGCTCGACCGCGCGCCGGAGGTTGTCGCTGTAGTCGCGTAGGTTCTCGGCCTGCTTTCGCCATATCTCGACGAGCTGCCCCACGTCGTTTTCGACTTCGGCGACAAACTCGTCCCACAGCCCGACCTGGCTGTCGATGTTCTTGCGCGCCTCTTCGTAGAGCTCCTCGTACCGAGCCCGGGTGGTCTCAAGCAGGGCGTTGAACTCCTCAACCGCAGCCTGCGACTCGTCGAAAGCGTCCGCGAGCTCCTCGGTCGCGCCCTTGAGTTTTTCAGACTCCTTTAGAAGCTCGTCATATCTTTTGTTGAGCTTTTCCTGCTCTGATGCGTTGCCCGCCAGAGCGTCCTCAAGCTCGCGTATCGTCTTTTCAAGAGCTTTCGACTCGTCGTTTAAAAACCTCGTCTTCGTGGTAAACGAGCCGATTATGCCGGTGTGCTTGTTCCAGACGAGCTCGGAGTCGTTATACGAGTTTTTGAGCTCCTCTTGTATTCGCGCGTGCTCTTCCTTAGCCTCATTGAGCCGCTTTGTGATTTCTGCCTCCTCTCGGAGCAGCTCAATAGAGCGCTCGGTGAGGATTTCGATTTCCGACTGCAGATAGCGTTCCTTTGCGAGGTCAGAAAGCGACTGCCGGAGGCTTTCAATCGCCTCGCCGTTGCGGGTAATCGTGTCAGTAAACTCGTCGTAGGCGAGGTTTAAGTCGGGCACGAGAGCGTTCAGCTGCTCGACGATGCGCTTTATCTCAAGCTTTTCCTCAGCCGTGCGTCTTTCTTTCTCGGCGAGGTCGGACAGCCTATCTATCAGCTTTTCGGTAACTTCCCGGTTCTGCTCAATCCCGGCCTTCGACTCCTCAAAAGCCGCTTTCGAGCGCTCTACTTCTTCCGACAGCGACTTCCAGCTTTTCGCGAGCGACTCCGACGCCGCCTCGGGCTGAAGCTCTGCGAACGCTACAAGCCCTGCGACCAGCGCGCCAATGCCGACGGCGATGGCGCCCGCCGGCGACAGGCCCGCCAGCGCACCGGAGAGCAGCTCGATAGCTTTAATCGCCGCCGAAAGGCCCGCGGCGCCCGCAACGAAAGTACCGAGAGCGGTCGCAACAGCCATTATCGCCGTCGATATCTCGGGATGGTCGCGTACGAAATCGGTAGCCCACTCGAACGCGTCTTTGCCAAACTCGGCGAAATTCTCAATCGCGGGCTTTAGGATGTTGCCCACCTCGATAGCGAGGTCGTTTGCCGCGTTCTTGCAGAGGATTATCTTGCTTTCGGTCGTCTCATACCGCTTCGATGCCTCCTCGACGAGCGCGGTGTTTTCCTCGAACGCGCGGCTTGACATATCGAGCGCGTCGGAGAGGAGCTCCGCGTTGAGTGACAGACGCGACCAGGTGTCGGACACCCGCACGTTTTTGAGCCCGACGTCCTCGAGCATGCGTATAGTAGACTTGCCCGCGCCCTCGACGTTGCCAAGGCCCTTGATAAACGCCGTTATGGCGCCAGCGGTGTCGGCGCCCCAGAGCTTGACGAACTCCTCGCGCGTCATGCCCGCGATCTCGGCGAACTTGTCGAGCTTCTCGCTTCCGGTCTCGGCGGCTATCTGCATCTGCTTAATCGCGGTGGAGAATGCCGTGCCGCCCATCTCGGCTTCAAGTCCGAGCGACGAAAGCGCCGCAGCAAACCCAACTATCTCATCGACGGTCAGCCCTACCTGCGTGCCGGCTGACGCGATGCGCATAGCCATATTGAGGATGTCGCTTTCGGTCGTAGCGAAGTTGTTGCCGAGCTCGACTATCGCCGCGCCGAGTTTGTCGTACTCCTTGGCGCTGAGCCCGGTGATGTTCGCGAATTTCGCGAGCGACTCCGACGCCGACTCGACCGTGAGGTTCGTCGAGCTCGAGAGCATAGCGATGACGCGGGTAAACGGCGCTATGTTTTCAGTCGCGATGCCAAGCTGGCCCGCAGCCTCTGCAATGCTGGCGATCTCCTCGACCGCGAGCGGTATCTCGAGCGCCATCTTGCGTATGTCCTCGGTCAGCTTCGCCAGCTGCTCCGGCGTGCCGTCGACGGTCTTGTACACGCCGGTTATCGCCGACTCGAACGAGATAGCGGCGTCCGCGCACGCCTTCAGCGCCTCTTTTGCCTCGCCGAGCAGCTTGACGACGCCCGCCGCGACAAGCGCCTGCGCGAGCGCCTCAAACGCGTCGGCGGTTTTCTTCGTCTTCACTTCTGCCTGCTCGAGCCGCGCGTTGGTCTCGGCGAGCTGGTTTTCGGTCGCGTAAAGCTCGCGGTTTGCCTGGTTCAGCTGCCGCTCCCATTGCCGCACGCCGGACTCAGCCGCCTCAAGGTAGCCCCGGTTTTTCTCAAGCTCCATGGTGAGCATCGCAGCCTTTTCAGCCAGCCGCTCATGCTCCTCCGCTGCGCCCTCGGCTGACATGTCAAGATTCTCCAGCGCCGCGTTGTTTTTCGCGAGCGCGTCCTCGAGCTCGGCTTGGATTTGCCTATACTTGCTTACCGCAGCGCGGGCGTTCTCGAGCGCGTCGGAAACGGTCTTTACCTTCTCCTGCTGTTTGGCGTAAAGGTCGGAGAGCACCATGAGCTTTTCGCGCAGCGCCTCGGCGCTGTCCGCGTTGTCTTTGTATTTTTCTGCCGCGGCGTCGAGGCTCGACGTAAGCACTTTTATCTCTTCGCTTACGCGCTTTACCTTCTGCCGAAACTCGCTCTCGCCCTCAATGGCCAGCCGCACGCCTATGACGCGCTCAGCCAAGCTTAATCATCCTCCTCCCTTGCCAAGCCGTGAATCTCGCAGTAGCGGTGGTATAGGTCGAGTACAAAACCCGGCGCCTCGTCCATCGCTTCATCAAGCGAAAGCCCGCAGGTCAGCGCAATTAGCGCGTAGTCGACCCTGTTTAGCCCTCGCCCGTTTTTTTTTCGAGCTCCACCAGCGCGAGGTCAATTTTCTCAGGCAAAAACTCGCGGCTCATGCCAACGTAAATCGCCGCGTTGACGTCCTTTTTCAGCTTAACCAGCGTAAGCGGGTCCACCGTCAGCGCTGCCTCTTCGATTTCGTCCTGGGTAGGCAGCTCGCGTGGCTCGTAGCCGAGCTTGCGGCGGATAAGCTCGCCCTGCTCGGCGAGTAGGCGCGCGACGTCAAACGTCAGCTCGACCGAGTCCGCCGTCTCCGCGCGTACCCGCTCGGTAAGGTCGGCGATATTGCCGTATTTTTCGGTCAAAAGAAAATACACGCGCCCGGCGAGCACCAGCGTCACCGGCCGCCCGCATAAAACGGACTCAACCCCGCGTACCATAAAACCTCCTACAATAAAGGCAGGGGGAACAATCCCCCCGCCCGGTTACGCGAATATCACTGCGATGTTGTGCGGACCGTCGACGCCGGCGATGACGTACTGCCCGCCGGCTACAGACGATGTGACGTCGGCCCCGTTGTCGTACACTTTCGCCGGCGCGCCCTCGATAGCCATTACAAAATCCTCGCCCGCGGCGGCGTACGCCGTCCCTTTCGGCGTCACCTTGCCGCTGCCCGAGACGACGATGTTAATCTCGTAATACTCGCCGATGTTCAACACCGACCGGCAGTACGCATCGGCGTCGGATTCGCTATCGAACTCCTTTTTTATCTCGTACGCGTCGTTGTTCGCGAGGAATAGGTTGAAGGTCGTCTGCTTGTTTTTCAGGGTGATGGAGCTTCCCTTGGTCGAGTAGTCGTCGTTGCCGGGCACCGCCGAGGCTTTCGGGAAAAAGTGCGCCTCGTAGGTGGTCTTCTTGGTCTTGTCGCTGTAAAGCGTGGTGTAAAATGCGAATCCCACGAGCGGCGGCTGGTCGTTTCCGCGGCGCACCAGCGTGCCCTCCTCGAGGCGCGAGCCGTATATGTAGCTTTCCTGCGCCGCGGTCATACCGAGCGTCTCTATCGTGCACGTGCCGGACGAAAACTCGCTCGGCGTCTCGAACTTTTTGTTGTCGCCGTACGACTCGCCTTTGACAAACGTTAGGTTGACCGTCGCCTTCGCCAGCTCCTCGAGCATCATGCCGGTCTCATATACGGGCAAAGATTTTTCTGGCTCCGACTTGATGCGCGAGACGTAAAACTTCTTAAGGCCGTATTCCTGCTTCACTTTTCACACTCCCGTCAGCTTAAAAGGTATTTTAGTTGCACCGCGGATTTTTCGATGTAATTCTCGAGCACGTCAGCCGCCGCCTCGATTGCGGCGTCAGCGGCTTTTTCGATAGCCGTCTTAATGAACGGCCGCGGTGGCTGGTTTCGCTTACCATACTCGTTTATGTAGGCTATACGCGCTATCGACTCGCCGTGCTGCGTGCCTTTAAAGGAGATATACATGTGCATATTCTGGCTTTTAACCGAGCGCCGCGGCGGCTTGTGGTACACCGCCTTTGCGACCGCGCCCTCATAGTACGGTCCGCGCAGCATCGCCTCCGCCTGCCGGCTGATTTCCGGCTCGACGACGTCAGCCTCAGCCTCGAGCATCTCACAAAGGACTTCGTCGGGGAGCTTAGCAAGCTCCTCAAATGTCAGCGCGAGCCGCGCGGCGCCCGATGCGCTAAGCGTTACCATTTAAGGTGCACCCCCCAGCCGCTCAAACTCGAATGTGTAGCGCTTGCCGGTGATGTCCGACGTGTCGGCTACGTCGGGGTAGGTAAATTCCTCGCAGCCTGCTATAGCCGACTTGATTTGCTCGACCAGCTCCGTCTCGTCGAATGTGTCAGGGCACCAGAGGTGCAGCATGATAAGCTGCCGCTCAGCTTGCGCGGTGTTGTCGCCAAATGCCGCACCGAGCCGGCTGTAGGTGTAGGTGATGTATATTTCCTCATTGCCGCTGTAGACACCGTGCCTAATTGTCGGCACAATCGGAGAAAGCAGCTTGCGCAGAAGCTGGTCGGTAGTCAACGCCTGTTCACCTCGCGGTACACGCGCACCTCGAGCCACAAGCCCCGCTCGCGGACGTTTTCAACAGACACCACGGTGTAGGGAACCTCTTCGTCAAGCCTCTTAATCCTGCAGGTGCGCGTGACGAGTGGCGAGTAGCGCATCACGAGCAGCGCCGACTCGTATAAAAACACCCGGTCGCGGTCGATTATCCGCGCGTTGTAGTCGTCCTTGAAAGTTACCGGTAACCACTTGCAAAAGACCGGCTTTCCTCCAAACAGCGGGCGCCATACGGTGACCTCGCGGTTGTTTTCGTTTACGGTAGTCTCGGCTTCTTCGATAATCACCGGCGTGCGCAGCTCGCCGATATTGTAGTTTTTCGCGGTAGCCATCAGCCTTCCTCCGGCTCCGAAAGATAACGCAGCGAGCAAAGCATGCCGTTTAAAACTCGTTTGCTATACTCGTCGAGCGTCTCGAGCGTGACGAGCGGCGTAAACCCGCGGTTGTCATACCAGTGCAGCGCGAGCGCGTAGACGAAAAGCTCGAGGACCGGGTGGCCGCGCTCGAACAGCCACCCGGGCACCCCCGCGTCTTTCGCGGCTTGTACGGCGGCGTCATAGCAGAGCCGCGCCGTATTGTCAGCCGGGTCCGAGATTTTGGCGTACTCGCAAAAGCCCTCAAAACATAGCAACGCCGCCGTCCCTCCTTTACGGTTAAATGTTTAGTGCGCCCTCGTTGTCTGCGTGCCGGTGCGTCACGCGACCGAGCGCCAACACGGCAATATTTAAAGGCTCCGCCGAGTCGCTTGATACTTTTACAGCATAGTACCTGCCGCGGTTTGCCGTTACGCGGGCGGAAATCCGCACCACGCCCGATCCGAGCCCGCCGGCTCCGGCGACAAGCGCCTGCTCACCAAGCTTAACTGCGCCAGCGCCCGTAGCATCGTGCCCGCCGTACAGCTCTACTGTCACTTTTTTGCCGGCTGCCAGCGCGCCGACGACGGTGACGAACTCGACCTCGGTGTAGTCCTGCGCATCAACAAAGGCTGACGTGTCGCTTCCGCCCGCCTCCTGCGATTTTGGGGCAAGCGCGACCAAGGCTTCTATTTCCTCGTTTATCCTGCAAGACATGCCTGTGTACCCCCTTTAGTTACTTGCGGTCGCCGAGCGCGACAAACGGCGAGCGCGGCAGCGTGCTGTTTTTGATTTTTATCGGTGTGTCGATAGCCGGCGCGCCGTTGCAGCGGAAGACGACTCTGAACACGCTCTCGTCAGTCAAAAACCTCACCTCGACCGACCATCTCTGCCGCACGCCGCCTTTGTAGAGCAGGTAATACTGCGAAAGGTCGACGAGCGTGACGTCGCCCGCCGTGCCGAGCGGCGAGCACTGGTCGGAAAAGATAATCGGCCGGCCGCGTAAGGTCTGATAAGCGTTGCCCGATATCCCGCCCTCAGGCATCCATATCAGCGTCTCGCCTATCCTCAGCTGCGGAAGCAGTGCCTCGCAGTCGGGGTGCATCACCCACACCGCATTTCTGCGGTTGCGGTAGGGCATGCGCTCCCACATCTTGAGGATGTTCTGCGCCGTAATCGTGCCGGGCTCCTGGCCTGCGTCCTTTTCGACGGTGACGAGCGCTTTCGATTTCATAAAGCCCAGCGGCTTGCCGACGCCGTCGCCGGAAACTATCGCCTCTTCTAGCAACCGGTCGGCAGCCACCGAAAAGCAGGTGCCGAAATACTCGCTCATAAACGGCACGTCCTCGAGCATCTCGTTCGACGCGAACGCAAAGCCCATCATTTTCTCAAGGTCGAGAGAGAGCTTTTTAACCCGGATTTTACTTTCGGCGACCGTCTCGGCCTCGCCCGCCCAGTACATCTGCACGCCGCCGTAAACCGAGTGGCTGATGTCGTTTTCGTTCGCCTGCAGCCACGTCATGCGGTTAGCGTTCGACGACACCGGGAAGCGGCGCACGCGCGAGAGTATCTCGCCGGCCTGTGCCGCGGTCTCGAAAATCGTCTCGGCAAAATCCTCCTGAATGAAAAACCCGCCGTCGCCGCCGACGCCGGTGCTGTGGGTCATCGCGTCCTGAAGGCGAGCGAGCCGGTCGGGCGCGCGCTGGGTCCGCGCCGCGTCGACTATGTCGCGCAGCTGTTCGCCGAGCGTGTTGTATATTCGCACCGGCTTATTAGCTTTGGGCTCGTCCTCACCGAGCGGCAAAGCCGCGCCCTCGCTTTCGTCCGCAAGCTTGCGCAGAGTCTCGAGCTGGCTATTTATCTCGTCAAGCTCGCCGTTGATTTTTGCGGCGTCCTCGAACCGCCCCTCGTCAATAAGCTTTTTCGCCGCCTCGATTTTCGCTGCCTTTACCTCAAGCAGCGCGTTTATCTTCGCCTTAAAATCGGTCCCTGCCACTTTCTTTACCTCCGTCTTTAGATTTTGCTGTATAACTCAAGCAGCGCAAGCATGCGCCGCTTCTGCCTATCTTTTTCCTCCATAGCTTTTTTCTCGGCAGCTACATGTTGCCGGTATTCCTCGACCATTTTGGCTGTAGGCAACAAAAAAGGCGTGCGCGCGTTTACGAAGGTGGCTACCCCGTCACCGCTCAGCTCGCCGACCTCGCCGTCAATCTCGTCGATTATGCCGTACTCGAGCGCCATCTGCGCGGGCATCCAAATATCGCGGCTCATGAGCGCCGCTATCTCCTCGCGCGACTTTTTCGCGCGGACCATATACGCGTTGATTATCGCCTCTTTTACGTTCTCGAGCTGGCGCGCGATGTGCCGGTGCTCGGCGGCGGTGCCATCGGTCGCCATCGTCGGGTCGTGTATGCAGACCAACGCGGGCGCCTCGCATATCACGCGCCGGCAGCCCTGCATCGCGACCGAGGCGGCAGACGCAGCCATCGACTGTATGCGCGCGGTGGTGCCGCCTTTGTAGGCGCGCAGCATCGAGTAAATCTGCATGCCGGCGAGCAGGTCACCACCCGGCGAGTTTATATACACCGTCACGTCCTCGCCGCCCGCTTTCTTCAGCCACGCCTCGATATCGGCAGGGCAGCAGAGGTCGGAAAACCCGAAATACCGCAGCACCTCAGCCGACTCGTTGTCATATATGGTGCCGTTAAGGTATAGCTCCATGATTAGCCCCCGTTTTCGCCGTCTTCGATAAACTTTTCGATAAGGTCGAAGTTTTTGCTCATCCAGTAGCGCTTGCCAAGCCCGCCGGGTAGAGGCGAGCGGTCCTCAAGCGCGCGCACCTCGTCTTGACTAAGCACCCCGAGGCTTATCATGCGCTGGTAAAACTCGGCGCGCGCTTTCTCGTCGCCGCGCAGCTTTACCATTTCGTTGAGCTTGAGGTACATGCCCGCTGCAAGCTCCTCCGCTGTGAACAGCTTGTAGCTCCATTCCTGCTCAAGCTGCGCAATCGGCGCGGCGAGCCGGTTGGTGATAAAGTCGAGCTGCTGCTGTTCGTTAGACTGGTAGCTCTGCTTGCCTTCCTGCAGCATGTACTCGGGTATGCCGGTAAACCGCGCTATCTCCGAGACCGTGAACTGCCGCGACTCGATGTACTCAGCCTCCTTCTGTGACAAGCCCATAGGTGTGTACTTTAGCCCGTTGTCGAGCACCGCGACCCGGAACGCGTTGTCAAGCCCTGTCGCCATCGACTCAAACTCTTCGCGTATCATCCTCCGCGACTCCATATTCAGGTTTGCCGCCGTTTCGACGATGCCCGAAATCCGCGCGCCGTTTGCGTAGAACTTCTCGTTGTAACGCTGCGCGTAGGTGTCGATGCGTATCGTCGGCGAAGCAAGGTCTAGCAGCCCCCGGCCGGTGTAGCCGTCGTAAGACTCAAACCTAAATATCAGCAGCTCCGACTCGCTAAACTTACGCTCGAGCCGCTTTTTCTCGGGCAGGTCGGTCTCGGCGACGAAGCTGTACCACATCGTGCCGGTGCGCTCGTCAAAAAACCGCTGCGCGCCGCGGGAGGGAAGGGGAATAAGCTCGGTGACGCGCCCGTCTTTGCCGCGTTTGATATAGACGTAGCCGGTGCCGTACCAAAACGCCTGCGAGAGCTGGATTTTTTTAACCATAAACGCCGTCATGTACTCGTTCGCGCGCAGCTTGAGGATAGGCGAGAGGTAATGGTCGACCTCGAGCCTCTCCTCGCCCCGCTTTTGGCGTATCATCCAGGGCATCGACGCTATCGTGTCGGTGTATATCCGGTGCGCCGCGGCTACCGGAGAGAGTTTTTCCGCCGTCTCAATCGAGCGGCCGTCGACTTTCTCGCGCACGCGCTCAAAAAACGTCTCGATGTCGCAGACCTCGTAAATAGTCGCCGGGTCCTTGTTGTTTTTTAGCCCGCGTTTTAAAAACACCTATTTCACCTTCTCCCGCGCGCGACAAGCAGCGCGAAAAAGATAAGCCCGAGCCCCAGCACTCCCCAGCCGGCGGGCTGGTATATGAGCCTCGCGCTATACGAGCAGCACAACACGCCCGCGAAAAAAGCGATGTCGTCAAGAAACTCGCAAAGCGTCCGCATAAGCGCGCGCAAAAAAGCGCCACCGTCTTTAGCCGCTGCGGCGCAAAAACGTTTTATTTTTAGCAAAATTCGGTGCAAGCTTGTCCGCCCCCCTTAGCAGAAGATGGCAAAACCGCGCTCCTTGATTATCGCGTTGATGTCGCTCTCCACCGCCACGATCAGCCGCGAGAGCGCGTTTATCATCGCAGACACCGGGTCGATGCGCTCAGTGTCGTCTTTGTGCTTTTTTGAAAGCTTTATATCCCCGTTGCTGTTTTGCACCTCGATAGCGTTGCTAAGGCACCACTCAAACAGCGGCGAGTACTCGGCGACGATTTTCCCTTGCAGCACGAGCTCGCGGAATCTTTTTGTCGCCTGGTTCAGCGACGCGCAGGTCTGCGGTATCTCGACCACGATGTCGTCCCGCCCGTAGTGCTCGCGCAGCCTTATCGCCAAGTCGGTCGCGTTGTGCCCGTCGTAGTCGATTTCGATTGCCTTCCAGCCGTACTCCCGCTCGCACTCGTAAATCCAGCGCTCGACGTAGCGGTTGTCGCAGACGTCGCCGGGAGTCAGCGTCACATATCCATTTTTCGCCCAGTCGAGATACGGCACCCTGTCGCCGTGCTCGTGCTCTATCGCCCGGTTTTGTGGCATAAACCCGTGGACTTTGACCGCTATCCGCCCGTCGTCGAGCCGCGCGACGTACGCTACTCCCGAAAGGTCGCGCGTTTTGCCGAGGTCGTAGCCGTAATATCCAGGCACGCCGCGAGTGAGACGGAGAAACTCCTCGCGCGGGACCTCGAGCGACTTGAATTTCTCCATGCAGCCGGCGAAATATTTGTTCTCGCTTTCAGCCTGCCAAAGGTTCATGCGCTTTATGAGAAACTCGCGTATTTTGGTCGGGTCGCCGGAGCCGTAGGCCTCGTCGTGCTCGAAGCACACGCGCTCGTAAAGCGCTTTTGCGTAGTCGCCCATCGCCCGGAAAAACGGGTTTGCCTTGCACCATACCGACCTGTCGTGCGGGTCGTCGCCATCGTCAAGCTCGCGTATCATGATAAAAATGCGGTCGGCAGACGCTCTTCCCTCGAGCACCTGCTTGTAATAGAGGTCGTCGCGATAGCAAGGCTTGTTTTCGGCGTCGGTGCCGGCTGTCGTGATGATGTACTCGAGGCTTTGCGGCTTTTTGCCGAGCCCGCTCGCCGCGATGTTCCGCACGTCGGGCGTTTTGTGCGCGTGCCATTCCTCGACGACCACAAGGTCGGGCTTCTCGCCGTCTTTGTTTGTGGTCTCCTTCGAAAACAGCCTTATCCCGCCGCCGCGGGTCTTGTGGCGGATATATGTGCGTTTGACGTCGAGCCGCTTTGAGAACTGCTCGTTCGCCGACACCATCTCCCACACGTCGCCCCAGACGGTTGATTTCGCCTGCTCCTTGTCGACCGCGACGATGTTGACTATGGGGTTGTGCGTGAATACCGCAAGCTCTGGCTGACCGGGCGGGTAGATTGCGTCTCCGCACATGATGTAGGTAACCACACCAGACGCGTCGGTAGTTTTGGCGTGACCGCGCGCGATGCGGCGGTAGGCTTTCATGAACCTGCGCCGGCCGGCCTCCATATGCACCCAGCCGAAAATACAGCCGAGGTCGAATTTCTGCCAGTCCTCAAGCGCTATGTACTCGTCCGGCTTGTCGGTGCGCTTTATGCCCGAAAAGTGCCGGAAGATACGGTCGGCGCGCGTAGGGTCGAACACCCAGGGGAACTCAGGCGTGCCGGCGCGCTCGAGGTCGTCAAGGTGCCGCTTGCATGCGAGTATCTCCCACTTGCAGCAGTATTTTCTCAGCCCGCCGTATACGACGTCGTGCGCGTACTGCGTTACGGGGTCCATTCTTACGCTGTGCCGTACAGCTCGTCCGCCTCGTCAAGCTCTTGTTGTTCAGCCTCGCGCTTGGCTATCCGCAGCCGCGCCTCCGGCGTTAGCCCGAGCTTCGTCGCGTACTGCAGCTGCAGCCGCTCGTGCGCCTCTATTCGCTTGATGAGCTCGCTGTCGTAGAACCCATCCTCGGCGAGCTTTTTGCGCATTACCTCAAGCCGCGCCATAATCGAGCAGTAGGTCCCGAGCGCCTCGGCGTCCGCGTTGTCAAGTATCTTCAGCCCCCGGAGATTTTTTACCGTCTGCCGCCAGTACTTCTGCGCCAGCTCGTCAGATTTTATATAATCAGGCGGCGAGAGCCGCGCGTTCGGCCTCGTAAGCCGCGCCTCCGCCGCCATGCGAGCCGTTTTCTCCTGTTTTGTGTAATGCTTTCGGGCGTTTTCTATTGAAATTATCTTCGTCGGCAAAAAATTCTCACCTCCGGCGCCCAAAATACTCGAAAATTTCGGTTTTTTCAAAATTCCATCGGGGAAAATTTCGCGCGCGCGAGCCCGGCCGCGGTTGCAAAGGTGCCGCCGAAAACTTTTTTAAGGCCGGGGGGGCTGCTCCCGCGCTGTCTTTGCCGAGTGGCAGCTATGGCAAAGCGACTGGAGGTTGCCCCGGTCGAAAAACAAAGCCCGATCTCCGCGGTGCGGCGTGATATGGTCCACCTCGGTCGCGGGCGTCCTCAGCCCCCGGCACGCGCATCTGCGGCAGAACGGTTCACTGATTAGCTGCTCGGCGCGTAGCCTCTTCCACGCCTGCGTATAGTAGAGGCTGTGCCATGACTCGGACTCTTTACGTCTGCCTCGGTCCTTCGGCTTATGCTTGTCGCACCAAGTCTCGCGCGTCAGCGCCCCGCAGCCCGGCCATTTGCACGGCCGATACGGTTTTGAAGTTGCAAAATTGTCATGCATTGTTTTAGCTACCCCTCTAATACGCCGCGCCCTCCCGCCCCGGGCATACTCCTGCGGCGTTATTCCGCCCGCCTATCTCACGGCCTCTATGGGCACAAAAAAGCGCCTTCGTTGTTTGAAGGCGCTAAACTAAATATTCCCGACGCTATCATTATACCACAATATATGCGGACAAAACGGACAACTTAATGCGATGCCAAATACCTAATGCACGCTTTGCGCACGCTGTCTGAGGTGTTGCCTCCGCCCATGTGGTGAGCGACCTTGCGCCAGCTGTAGCCGTGTATGTACCGCAGCGTCATGATCTGCCGGATAAAGCTGTCGTCAATGCTGTTTATATACTCCAATATCTTGTTGTACTCGGCGTAACAGCGCTTTATCTTTTGCTCGATAACCTCGCGCAGGTAGGCGATCTCGACCGCCAGCGCGGTCTTGTCGCTTGAGCCCGGCGCGTGCGGCAACCCGGTTATCTTGCACGAGGTATCGGTTGCCGCGGCGTACAACTCGCGCAGCCGCTCTTTGTCGCGCTCGATTTCTCGGTTGAGCCAGTACAGCTGCCTAAGCTCCTTGTTCGTCACCGGCTGTCTCCCTTACCGCCGCCCTAAGTAGTATGAGGTAGTTGATGCTATCGATGATCTTCTCGTCCCAAAGCTCCGCCGGTATCCTTGCGCCCTCCTCATGCCGGCGCACGAGGTCATATACTGAAACGGTATGCTTGACCATCATCCCGGCGAGCGCGCCGATAGGCGTGCAGCCTTGCAGATCCGCCGCGCGCTTGAAGTTGTGAAGCCGGTCGTCTTCTTCAGCGTATTCCGCAGCCTTGCTGCCCAGCGTCTCCCAGGACTTTTCAACCGTTTCTTTGAAGATGCTCGTAAACTGCTCGCTAGTCAAGCGTTTATCAGCTCCTTCCTCGCTTTATCAATCCTGACTTTAAGACTTTCGATTAAAGCGTCCTGCGACGCGCCTTTCGAGTCCAGCGCCGCCGCTATGTCCTCGTCGCGGCTGTCGGTCACAAGCAGACGGTGTATAATGACTTTTTGCGTCTGCCCCTGCCGATGCAATCGCTTGTTTGCCTGCTGGTACAGCTCCAGCGACCACGGCAAGCCGAACCATACGATATGGTTTCCGCCGTCCTGAAGGTTAAGTCCGTACGCCGCCGAAGCCGGATGCGCAAGCAAAACGTCCACCTCGCGGCTGTTCCAAGCCTTCGCATCGGCTGCCGACCGAAGCTCGCGGACTCGCAGCCCCATGCCGGACAGCGCTTTTGTAATCCTCGGCACGTCCGACTGGAAGCTGTAGTACACCAGCACCGGCTGGCCGTTTAGGCTCTCGATAAGCTCCGCCAACGCCTGAAGCTTGCAGCCGTGCACCTCGTAGGCGCTGTGCGAGTCGTCGTAGATTGCACCGTTGCAAAGCTGCGTCAACTTATTCGACAGCGCCGCGGCAGACGTTACCGATATTGTCGCCTCGCCTATTTCAAGCAGCATCTTTCTCTCAAGTTCGCGGTACCGCCGCCGCGCAGCTTCGTCCAGCTCGACCGGCACGTCGTGCGTGATAAGGTCCGGCAGCTGCAAGTAATCTTCGGTGCGCGTCGACACGCAGATATCGGCGATTTTCTCCCGTATCGCTTCCGCTGCCCCGCGCTTTGGCTTCCAGCTCCATATCTGCGTCGCGTTGCGCTTGTCCGGCTCGAAGTACCGCTCTCGGTAGTGAGTTATGTACTTGCCCAGCCTTTGCCCGCCGTCAAGCAGATAGATTTGCGCCCACAGGTCCAAAAGCCCGTTCGGCGACGGCGTGCCGGTCAGCTCGACTATGCGCTTTATGTGCGGCCTTACCGACACAAGCGCTTTAAACCGCTTTGCCTGATGATTTTTAAAGCTGCTCGACTCGTCGATTA
>Ga0134093_1001854_pt1 | contig 18752 bp, 23 predicted proteins | sample 4_1taG_FD_94452 | JGI IMG/M metagenome (GOLD analysis project Ga0134093, IMG submission 94452) | Switchgrass degrading microbial communities from high solid loading bioreactors in New Hampshire, USA - 4_13_20_68_A1 metaG | ecosystem: Engineered > Bioreactor > Semi-continuous > Anaerobic >...
AGATACGAAAGGGGATATAGCAATGGGCGAACGGGTAGCAACCCGTGATGCATACGGGAATGCGTTGTTGAAATTGGCGGAAATCAATCCCAACGTGGTGGTTTTGGATGCGGACCTGTCCAAGTCCACGAAAACCACGGCGTTTAGCAAGAAATATCCGGAACGCTTTTTCCAAATGGGAATTGCCGAAGCGGACATGATGGCTACTGCCGGCGGTCTGGCAACGGCCGGAAAAATACCTTTTGCCAGTACTTTTGCAATTTTCGCCACCGGGCGGGCCTATGATCAGGTCCGCAATACCATCGGTTATTCGGGATTGAATGTAAAAATTGCTGCAACCCATGCCGGGATCACGGTGGGGGACGACGGCGGTTCCCATCAGTCCATCGAAGATATTGCCCTGATGCGGGTCATACCCGGCATGACCATCTTAAATCCGGCTGACGCCACTGAAACGGAGAAATTGGTGCTGGCTGCCGCCGAATACGAAAGCCCGGTGTATATCCGTCTCGGGCGGGAACCCATGCCGGGGGTCTTCGGTGAGGATTATCAACCGGTGATCGGTAAAGCAGTCCGGCTCCGGGAAGGCAATGCAGCCACCATTATCGCTACCGGGATCATGGTAGAACGGGCACTGTTGGCTGCGGATATATTAAACCAAAAAGGGACAACGGTGCGGGTCGTTAATGTCCATACCATTAAACCGTTGGATGCGGCGGAGGTTATTAAAGCGGCTTGGGATACGGGAGCCATCGTCACAGCCGAGGAACACAGCACCATCGGGGGCTTAGGCAGTGCTGTCGCTGAGGTGGTCGTCCAAAACCGTCCGGTTCCGATGGAGTTCATCGGCATCAAGGACCGGTTCGGCCAGTCAGGCAAACCTACCGAATTGCTGACCGAGTACGGCATGGACCCGGAACATATTGTGGCGGCAGTGGAAAAGGTCATCGGACGGAAGAATTCCTGATTTCAAGCTGTTAAATAAGGAAAGGAGCGTTTCCATGTACAAGAAGATTGCATTTATGACCGGCGGAGGCGATTGTGCCGGAATCAATTCATTCATTGCGGCAGCCGTACGTCAGGGGATCAATCATTACCAGGCAGAGTTCGTCGGCATTAAGAAAGCGTTCGAAGGAGCCTGTTCCGACAACATTGAAACGCATCTGCTCCCGCTCGATTTGGAGACGGTCAGTTCGCTGGAGATTCAGCCCAGTACTATCCTGGAATCCTCCAGATTTAACCCGTTTTCCGAAGAGAACGTAGCCAAAGGTTACCCGCAAAAATTATTAGAGAACCTGAAGAAGATCGGCGTCGACGCGGTCCTGGCCACGGGCGGGAACGATACCATCAAGTCCTGTATGGGTCTGAGCAAAATGAACTTCCCGGTGATCGCCGCCCCGAAAAGCATTGACAACGATGTATCCGGTACGGATACGATGCTCGGTTATAAGACGGCTATCACATTCGGGGCTAAAGCCGTACGGAGTACGGCGGAATCCGCCCGGACCCACCGGCGCATCTCCTTGGTGGAGATCATGGGTCGGGATGCCGGCTGGCTGACTTTGGAGATCGGTATTGCCGCCGGGGTCGACATGATCCTGATCCCGGAGAAACAAGTGAGTTTGGAGACATTGTGCCAGCGTATCGAAGCACTTTATAAAAAGCAAAAATATGTGAATATCGCAGTGGCCGAAGGATTCCGCATCAAAGCCGACGACCCGGTGCTGTTGAAAGCGAAAGAGGAAAGTCCGGTGGTGAAAGCTTTGACCGAAGAAAACCTGGGCTTCGACGCCCACGGCAATCCCAAATTGGGCGGCATTGCCCAGATCTTGCGTCGGATCATCAAGATCCGGCTGGGCATCAAAAAGATCGAAGACATTCGTGCGACGGACCTGGGCTTTACCCTTCGCGGCCTGATTCCGGAAGCCGACGATGTGGTGCTGGGGACCCGCTTTGGCGTCAATGCGGTGAATTTGCTCTTTAACGGCGTATCCGGAAAGATGGTCGGACTGCAGGGGACGAAGATCGTCACGGTGCCGTTTGAAGAAGCCTTGGTGCAAAAGCCGGTGAACTGGAGCGACGAAGAGCTTCGCAGCGTTGGCGTGGTCTTTTAATCATGGATGTATACCGTTCGGGGAAAATATAAAATATGGATGAAGGAGTGATACGATTTGCTAGTAACTTCAAAGGCTATTTTGGAGGCCAGTTTAAACGGCTATCGGCAGGGCAAACCCTTCGCCGTGGGTGCCTACAATGTGAACAACATGGAGCAGATGCAAGGCATCATCAAAGCCGCCAAAGAGACCCAGTCTCCGGTGATCGTCCAAGTCAGCCGGGGCGCACTGAAATACGCGGAGGATAAATATCTGCGGAATATTATTATGGCCGCCGTCGAACTGAATCCGGATATCCCCATAGCTATCCATTTGGATCACGGCAACAACATGGAAAGCGTGAAACGTGCCATTGACCTCGGGTTTACTTCCGTCATGATCGACGGTTCGCTAATGGAAGACTCCAAGACCCCTTCGGACTTCGAATACAATGTGCGGATTACCAGCGAAGTCGTGAAATATGCCCATGACCGGGGCGTATCCGTCGAAGGCGAACTGGGAACCCTCGGCGGGATCGAGGACGGTGTCGGATCCGGCCAAACCCACTTGACCGACCCGGACCAAGCCGTTGAATTCGTGGAACGGACCGGCGTCGATGCGTTGGCCATCTCCATCGGTACCTCCCACGGCGCGTATAAATTCAAAGGTGAAGCCAAGATCGCTTACGACGTCATCGAAAGATGCCGAAAGAATCTGCCCAATACATATTTGGTTGCCCATGGTTCCTCCAGCGTGCCCAAAGAGCTGGTGGACATAATCAACCAATACGGCGGCCAGATGGAGCATGCCGCCGGCGTCCCGCTGGAAGCGCTCCAAAAAGCCATTGAATACGGTATCAACAAGATTAACGTCGACACCGACATCCGCCTGGCAGCCACCGCCGCCACCCGGAAATTCCTGGCCGAGAACCCGTCTAAGTTCGACCAGCGTGACTACGCCGGCGCAGCCCGGGAAGCCATCGCCCAGGAGATCATGAAACGGATGAACGCCTTCCATACCGCCGGTCACATCAAAGATGTGCCGAATTGGGGATTGGAAGAGATGAAAGAGATGTATAAAGGGAAGTAAGACAGTAAGTAAAAAAGCGGCCGAAAGGCCGCTTTTGATTTGCGAAAGTTCACCATTGGAGTAGCAGAGGTTTTCGTTTTATAACGTATAAACTACAGGTAAAATAAGGTTTAGAATGGACAGTAATAAAAGGAATATTGTGGATTGAGCAGAAGTTTTATAGAAACAAAGTTAGGATTGATTTTTCTACACATGGCTTCGAAAACATAGGAGTAGCAGTTAGATAGATAATTATTTATAAAAAGAGGCTGATAAGATGAATATAAAACTATCCGTGAAACCATTACATTTTCTGAATTATAAAAAATTAAAACCAAGATATCAAAAAGATGCCGAGTTTTTTGCGGAAACATTATCAGCAGCAAAATTAGCGAATAATTGTATTTATTTTGGAAATTTTGCTTTGAAGGCAACTAAAGGGGTCAAAGATAGTATTCAATATAATAAAACAGATGGAACTGATTTATTGAATAACCAACATGAGTATACTATCCAATTAATGTCTGGTGAGTTACAGCTTTCGCTACAATTATACGAAAATGTCAATTCACATTATCGATTATTTGCTTATACAAAATTTGGTGATATTAGAGGGATGGTCTTTTCTGTGAATTTGACAACAGAAAAAGAGTCAGACAATATTATATTTTTAACACAAAAATTGAAATTTGTTGAACAGTATGATGGAAATAAAAAACTTGCTCAAGCACATAGGCGGCAAAAACAAATTATAATGGCAGAAATAATTAAGAAGTTGGGTCTTGAAGTAACTGATAACAATGATTTAATTTTAGGAATTTTTGATCCGATAAGCAAAAAATTTATAAATACATCACCAGATAAGTTTCTGAATGACTTTATTGCAGTTTCACTTATAAAAGGACATTTTCAAGGAAACAAGGGATATGAATTAGATATTTTGCCATCATATAGATTGACAGAAAATAATAGTTATTGTAATACTCGAGATGACAATATTGATAAAAAATTGCCACGAAAAATATTAAATCAAAAAACCAAGAGAAACATTCCATTATCGTTAAGGTACAAGGTATTAATAAGGGATGGGGGTAAATGTGTGTTGCGTGGACGTTCAGCTAATGATGGTGTTATATTACATGTTGATCATATAACCCCTTATTCTCATGGTGGATTAACCGAATTAAGTAATTTAAGAACACTTTGTCAGGAATGTAATATTGGGAAAAGCAATAAGTTTATTGAATAAAAGAATCATGCGATGTGGATACCGATAGCGGGATCTGTCAAGAATTCTGTGCTTTTAACCACTAACCATATTAAGGCTGACGATCGGCGTCGTTCCGAAGGTGCAGGAGGGAGAACAGCGCTTTCTGTTGACGAAGAATTTGCAGGAAAATAAATGAAGGTGTGGAAATAAAATTGGATAAAACCACCCCGATCACAATTGAACAGCATTGACTTTCTGCAACGATTCCGGGTGACGGGGTCGTTTTTCTGTTATGGGGTGAAATTTGGGGGTATTTATAATGAATTCATTAAAAAAATTTTTAATAGAAAACGGCGCTTCCGATGTCGGTTTTGCTGATTTATCGGGAATAGCAACGGATCATCTACGATCCGGTGTTGCGATAATCTTACGGCTGCCTGAAGAGATTATTCGCTCCATTGCTGATGGGCCGAATATGGATTATTATAACCTGTATTTCGAAATGAATGATAAATTGAATGTTCTGGCTAAATTAGGGGCCCAGTTTATAAGAGATAACGGGTATGAAGCGATTGCCCAAACCACCGGTTATGTTAAAGAAATCGGAAATTACAGAACCCAATTGCCACACAAGACCGTTGCTACCTTAGCCGGTATAGGATGGATAGGAAAGAGTGCGTTACTGGTGACGAAGAAATACGGTTCTGCGGTTCGACTGACATCCATCTTAACGGATATGCCCTTGGATTACGGGGTCCCTGTCCAAGTCCATGTGTCCCAGAGAATGCTACATATGTATGAATGCATGCCCGGGGAAAGCCATTTCCGGTAAACTGTGGGATCAAACCATGGACAGGAATGAATTTTATGACCCGTTAAAATGCCGTGAGAAAGCATTGCAATTATCGAAAGAGAGAATGAATAAAGAAATAACATTATGCGGGAAATGTATCGAAGTTTGTCCTTATACTCGGAAGTATATAAACAGACAAGGATGAAGAAGGGGAAGCGGCAATCGAATTTGCAAAGGGGTGAGCTGCTATGAGCTCACCCCGATGATTTTTTAACCTGTGAGTTGTTGGCCGGACACGTCCATATTTTTCTGTTTAATAACATAACTAAGGAAAATACCGAATAAGAACAACGAGCTAATGATGCCGACGGGATAAGAGATGGACACGGGGAATTTAAATCCTTCCGGCGCCTGCAGGATATAGGTGACGGACACGGCGCTCATGAATGCGGCCGGAAGGGTGGCGATCCAATGGAACAGACGTTTTTGGACTAAGTAGACTGCGGCTGCCCAAAGGACGATCATGGCCAGGGTCTGATTGGTCCAGGCGAAATATCTCCAGACGATGTCGAAATTGATCTGCGAAAGGATGGCTCCGACGGTGAAGAGGGGGATAGCGATATAGAGACGGTTGCGAATGGGCTTTTGGATAAAGTCCAACGTATCGGCGATGGTTAGTCTGGCAGCCCGGAATGCCGTGTCTCCGGAGGTAATGGGGCAGACAATGACTCCGAGGACGGCCAGGACGCCGCCGATTGGCCCTAAAAGCGCGGTGGAGATCTCATGGACTACCGCTCCCGGTCCGCCGGCTTTGATGGCTGCGGCTAAACCCGGGGTACCGTTGTAAAAAGCCATGCCGGCAGCGGCCCAGATCAGCGCGATTATCGCTTCGGCAATCATGGCGCCGTAGAAAACTTTCCGGCCGTCGCTCTCTTTTTTGATACACCGGGACATAATCGGGGACTGGGTGGCGTGAAATCCGCTGATTGCACCGCAAGCGATGGAGATAAACATCAGAGGCCAGATGGGAAGTTTGCCCGGATGGAGATTGGTCAGGGTCAGTTCTGGGATGGTATACCCTTGAAATAAGATTCCTCCGGTAACTCCGATAGCCATAAAAATAAGGATAGCGCCAAAGAGAGGATAAAGACGTCCGATAATTTTGTCAATGGGAAGAATGGTCGCCAAGAAATAATAACAGAGGATGATCACCAACCAGAAAGTAACGCTAAAAGATTTCGCGGACAGCACGTGGAGCAACTGGGCCGGTCCGGTCATGAATACGGTTCCTACTAAAATCAGGAGAATGACGGAGAACGCCACCATGATTTTCTTTATGGTTGGACCGAGGTATATTCCGACGATGTCAGGGACATTGCTTCCCTTGTGCCTAAGCGAAAGCATGCCCGAGAAATAATCGTGGACTGCGCCTGCGAAGATGCTGCCGAACACAATCCATAAAAAAGCGGCCGGACCCCATAAAGCCCCGGAAAGAGCGCCGAAAACAGGGCCTAAGCCTGCAATGTTCAGCAGTTGAATGAGGAACGCTTTGGGTGTGGAGATGGGGATATAGTCGACGCTGTCTGCCATGGTATACGCCGGTGTCGGATTGGAGTCATCCGGTTTGAATACTTTGTCGACCAACGCTCCATAGACACCATAGCCTGCGATGAGCAAGACAATGGATAAGAAAAAAGTATACATGGAAACCCTCCTTTTTACTCTTTTTATGGGCAATAATGGCTTATCGATGCGGTAAATAGGGACCCAGTTGATCTTATGTGTAAAACGGAAATATCATACCGTTAACGAATCCGAGATTGTACTTTTTATCACAATGTGGTACATTAAAGTTAAGGTTTGTTATCCGTGACCGGAACGGTCATTGATGATGAACCTTCCATCCTCATCATTTTAGCAATGGTTCTGAAGCCGAAGAGCAATCTGAGGCCGGAGAGCATTGGCATGAAAGGCGCTGAAAGTGTTTATTCAGACCCTTTTTTTGAGAATGTTCTCCGTTCTCAAAAAAGGGTCTTTTCATTTGAACGGGAGGGTTTGGCATGAACTTATTGGAGAAATACAGGGAAGAATTTGCGGAATATGACGCGATGGAGCGGGACTTTATCGATGACGCATTGATATGGGACCAGTTAAATCAATGGGCTAATCCCAAGCTCCGGGATGTCCGGAGAGTTTTGGAAAAAGCAGCATCCCAAACCCGGCTGGAACCGGAAGAGATGGCCATTTTAATCCAAAACCGGGATGAAGAGACCATAGCCGAAATGTACACTTTGACCAACCGGTTGAAACGGGAAGTCTATGGCGACCGGATCGTTTTCTTCGCCCCATTGTATGTCAGCGACAAATGCGCCAATGACTGCGTTTACTGCGGGTATCGCCGTTCCAACCGGGCCATCCGGAGGAAAACCCTGACCATGGAGGAGCTCCGGCACCAGGTGGAGCTGATGATCGGCGAAGGGCAAAAACGGACCGTCCTGGTATACGGGGAGTCGCCGGAAACGGATATCGCATACATCTGCGAGACCGTCCGGCAGGTCTATAGCGTCAAGAACGGCGGGGGCGAGATCCGGAGGGCCAATATCAATTGCGCCTGTCCAGGGATGAACTGCGCCAACTCAAACAGGTGGGCATCGGGACGTATCAGGTGTTTCAGGAGACTTATCACCATGAAACCTATCGTAAACTCCATCCGGCGGATACCGTTAAAGGGCATTACCGCTGGCGGCTGTACTGCCATGACCGGGCGTTGGACGTCGGTGTGGACGATGTGGGCCTCGGGGTCCTCTTTGGGCTCTATGACTGGCGGTTTGAGGCGATGGGCTTGTTGTACCATACGATCCATCTGGAAGAGAAATATAACGGGGTCGGCCCTCATACTATCTCTTTTTCCCGGATAAAACCGGCCTTAAATACGCCGTATGCTTCCAATCCGGAATATGCGGTGAGCGATGCTGACTTTAAAAAGTTGGTGGCCGTCATCCGCTTGGCCATCCCGTATACCGGGATGATCCTGACGGCCAGGGAAAGCGCGGAAGTACGGAAAGAAGTGATTCCGTTGGGGATCTCCCAGATCGACGCGGGAAGCCGTATCGGGGTTGGCGGCTACCAGGAGGCTTCCAATGCCATGCCCGACAAGGAACAGTTCCAACTGGGAGACACCCGTTCCCTGGATGAGGTGATCCGCGAGATATGCCTGGAAGGGCATATCCCGTCGTTGTGTACCGCTTGCTACCGGAAGGGACGGACCGGGGAGCATTTCATGGGGTTGGGCAAGTCCAGTTTTGTCCGGAATTTTTGCATGCTCAACGCCATCTGTACGCTCAAAGAGTATTTGCTGGATTATGCCGGCCCGGAGACCCGGAAAGCAGGGGAGGCGGTGATCGCCAAATATTTGGCGGAAATCGGGGATGCGCAGACCAAGGCTTTTGTGGAGCAGGCATTAATAAATCTGGAAAACGGCGCACGGGACCAATATCTATAATGGGAGTGGACGGAGGTTGAAACGGGATGAGTACTTTAAACGAAACGCCTAATGCGGCGCGGCTGCAGATCGCTATTTTCGGCCGGCGTAACGCCGGTAAATCCAGTTTAATCAATGCCCTGACCAATCAGACCGTGGCTTTGGTCTTTGACAAACCTGGAACCACCACCGATCCGGTGATGAAGGCCATGGAATTGTTGCCTCTGGGGCCGGTTAATTTGATTGACACCGCCGGTCTGGATGACGAGGGGCCACTAGGCGAGCTCAGGGTGGAACGGTCTTACCAAATGATGAACCGGACCGATCTGGCGATCCTGGTCATCGACGGCACTGTCGGGGTGACGGATTTCGAGCTCCAATTGCTTGGCAAGATTAGGTTCGGAAAATCCCGGTGGTCGGGGTGATTACCAAAGCCGATCTGACCGGATATAACGGGGCACGACGCCAGGAGTGGCAGGAGAAATTGGGGACGGAACTGATTGAAGTGTCGGCGCGGGACGGCACAGGGATCGCCGAATTGAAAATGGCCATGATTCATAAGGCACCCAACAATGAAGCGGATTTATTTTTGGTAAGAGATTTGATCCGCCCCGGCGATGTGGTGGTTTTAGTAATCCCGATTGATTCGGCGGCTCCCAAAGGCCGGTTGATCCTCCCACAACAACAGGTGATCCGGGATGTCCTTGACCGGAATGCCATTGCCGTCATGACGAAAGAAACCGAACTCAAAGCCACCTTGGAACAGCTGGGGAAGAAACCGGCGCTGGTCGTCACTGACTCGCAAGTGTTTTCGAAAGTGGCAGCAGACACGCCGCTGGAAATCCCTTTGACTTCTTTTTCGATTCTGTTTGCCCGTTTTAAAGGGGATTTGCCGGAACTGGTCCGGGGCGTTAAGAACGTTGAAAAGCTCAAGCCCGGAGACCGGGTGCTGGTGCCGAAGGCTGTACCCATCACCGGCAGTGCGACGATATAGGGACGGTCAAGATTCCGCGATGGCTTCGGCAACAGGTCGGTGGAGATCTCAATTTTGAATGGGCCAGCGGTATGACGATGCCGCAAGATTTGTCCAAGTATCGTCTGGTAATTCATTGCGGTGGTTGTATGTTGAACCGGCAGATGATGAAATACAGGGTGGCTGCAGCCAGGGAACAGGGAACGCCCATTGTCAATTATGGGGTGTTCATCGCCTATGTGAACGGGGTCTTCCCCAGGGCGCTCCAACCTTTTCAGGAATTGAAGCCTTTTTTGGACGAGGAATTTAAAAATACAGGGAGAACATGTTAAACCACAACAGATGTTCTAACGGACGGAGGTATAGGATGAACACGGAAAAACGTTTGGGAGTCATCGCCATTATCTTGGAGCGGCCTCAGGAGGTCCAGGAGCGGGTTAACAGTCTGATCAGCGAGTTTAACCGGATTGTCGTTGGCCGGATGGGAATTCCCTACCGGGAACGGCAAGTCGGTGTCATCGCCTTAATCGTCGACGGAGCGGAAGATGAGATCAACACGCTCACCGGTAGATTGGGAAATATCCAGGGTGTCAGCGCCCGGGCCACCATGGCCAAGAAAGGATAAGGGCAGGAGGATGATACATTATCCTGATTGCACGGAAGCGTTGCGCGGCGCTACGGTTTTGAAAGACAGGGAACGGATCTTACGGCTGCTGGCTAATCCGGGCGAGGATGAAGCCCGGCAGGTTATAGCCGCCGCCGACCGGTTACGCGGGGAGACGGTGGGCAATGAAGTCCATCTCCGGGTACTCATCGAGTTCTCCAACTATTGCCGGAATAATTGCCTTTACTGCGGTTTGCGTCGGGATAACCGACAGGTAGCCCGTTATCGGATGACGCCGGAGGAGATCATCGCTGCCGCAGAGCAAGGCGCCACTCTCGGTTACCGTACGATGGTGCTCCAGTCCGGTGAAGATCCGTTCTACAGCGCAGAGACCGTCGCTGCCTTGATCCGGGCCATCAAAGGCCTCGGCCTGGTGGTCACGTTGAGCATTGGCGAGCGGGAACCCTGGGAATATGAGCTCTGGCGCGAAGCCGGGGCCGAACGCTACCTGATGCGGCATGAAACGGCGGATCCGGACCTGTATCGCCGTCTCCATCCTGGTCAAAGCCTGGAACGGAGAGTCCAATTATTGAAAATCTTAAAGCAGCTTGACTATCAGGTGGGGACCGGATTTATGGTGGGCCTTCCCGGACAGGACAGCCGGACTTTATATGCCGATCTGGAGCTGGCCTTGGCGATGGAAGCGGAGATGGTGGGAATCGGCCCCTTTATACCCCATCCTGCCACTCCCTTGGGACGGGAACCGGGAGGGACCGTGGAACTGACGTGCCTGATGGTGGCCCTGGCCCGATTGGCCTTGCCTTATGCCATGATCCCGGCCACCACCGCATTGGGGAGCATTGACCCTTCCGGGCGGGAGGCGGCCCTCCAGGCCGGGGCCAATGTGGTGATGCCCAATCTGACGCTCCGAAAGTATCGGCCGGACTACCAGATTTACCCAAATAAAATCTGCCTGAGCGAGGATGCCGCCGACTGCCGGGGCTGTATTACCCGGAGGATAGAGTCCATAGGCCGGAAGGTGGCGGACGATCCCGGGCATAACCTCCTCTGGATGCGACGCCAATTTAATAAAAAGACAGAAGGAAAATCTCCCTGCATGTGGAAATAAATGCTACCGGATATCACCTTGAGGGCTTTTACATCCAGGATGTCATCGCGAAGCCGGAGTATCAGAAAAAAGGTATTGGTTTGGAAATGATGAAACATGTTATGGGGTATATCGAAAAAACAGCCTACCATCATGCGGTGGTCGGATTGATGGCTGCCAAAGAATGGAAAGAAAAATCTAAAAGAAGTAAAACGATTTGCCAAAAGACATAAACTGGATTCTTTTTATCGATGTTTTAAAAGACGGTATCACTTGTTTTCGTTCCTCAAATCATTTAAAATTTATGAAATACCATAAAGCTTTGCTTCCTAAAACTCTGCAATATATTGAATCCCTTCGAATCCTATGTTCATGTGAAAGTGCTTGAAACTTCGGAGGAATGGGTTCGTGGAATGATTTAGTTTTTGGTGATGAAAAACAAGAAATATACGAGAGAATATCCGATGAATTATATCTATCAATTTGCAGTGCAATACCTGCAGCGATAAATTGGATGAATGGTCAACGATTGAACCGTAGGTATGATGTTCGATGGAGGAGATTTATATAACGAAAGAACAACTTATCCAAAAAATGATAGCCTATTATTCCGGCGATCCGAAGCGGATCCAGCATTTTCTGAAAGTGCACAGCTTTGCGCGGCTTATCGGTTTGTCTGAAAACCTTGACGAACGAACGCAAAACATTCTGGAAATTGCGGCGATTGTCCACGATATCGGGATCAAAGTATCCGAAGAGAAGTACGGGTCAGCCTGTGGGAAATATCAGGAGGCCGAAGGGCCTGCCGTCGCTGCAGACATGCTGCAGGAATTGGGCTGCCCGGATCATATTATTGAGCGCGTTTGTTACCTGGTGGGTCATCATCATACTTACTCCCAAATCGACGGGATGGATTATCAGATCCTGGTGGAGGCGGACTTTTTAGTGAATATGTATGAAGATGCCATGAGTACCGAGGCCATCCACTCGGTTCTCCATAATATCTTCCGCACTCAAACCGGAAAATGGATGTGTGAAACCATGTATCGGAAATGACGACAAAGACGAATTGGGACTGACTTCGGATAAAGACGCTATAGTCCAAAACAGATAGAAATTGAGCTATATAGATAAAACGGAGTGACAGAGATGATCTTATCAGGAAAAGAAATCAAGAAACACTTGGGAAAAGAGATCTGCATTGAGCCCTTTGATGAAAAGCTGCTGAATCCCAACAGTTATAACTTGCGGCTCCATAATGAATTGCTGGTTTACGACGAAGAGATCCTAGATATGAAAAAACCCAACAAGACGAAGAAAATTATCATTCCTGAAGACGGGCTGGTTTTACAACCGGGCGAATTATACTTGGGGAGGACCTTGGAATATACCAAAACCGACAAGTATGTTCCCATGTTGGAAGGTCGGTCGTCCATAGGACGACTGGGATTGTTCATCCATGTTACGGCTGGCTTTGGAGATGTAGGGTTTAACGGGTATTGGACATTGGAGATCCATTGTGTTCGCCCCATACGAATCTATCCCAATGTGGAAATCTGCCAGATTTATTACCACACCATTGAAGGGGATTACGAGCCGTATTCAAGCGGAAAATATCAGAATAATCAAGTAATTCAGCCCAGTCTTTTATATAAAGATTTTTTAAATGAGAAAAATATACTTAAGTGAGAAAAATTGCATATTATGGTCATATTTGCAGGAAAAGATGTGAATATGTGGAAATAAATCCTGGGAGATACCACCCAGGATATTTAAAACAGCTATGATTGACTTGAAAACGATTCCGGGTGCCGGGATTGTTTTTTCATTAACCTTAAATACACATACAGAGGGATTCGTTGTGAAAAGTCTTTGCAAATTGAGTATGAAACGTAATTAGAATCATTTGCCACTCTTGCAACAATCTTTTATATGATCACATATTCGATTGTTGCCGTTTCTGAAGTCTTTAAAATGAAAATATGGAAAGCCGCACTGGTCTTTATCATTGTTATGCTTCCGTTGTTCGTGATTGGGAATGGGTTTTGGCAGGTTAGATAATGGCAAGGCGTAACGTAATATTAACTGCAATCCAAAGTTAATCCCGGGCAAAGTTCACAATAATTTAAATTGAATTACAGAGGAAAATAATGTATAAATATTCCAATATATATAATATCATCCAAGGGGGAGTCGTCGTGAAAGCGGAAGTCTATTATTTTACCGGTACCGGGAATTCGCTGAAAGTGGCTAAAGACATTGCCCGGGAAATCGACGGAGAGCTTGTTTCCATCCCAAAAGCGCTGAGCCAAGGGACGATTAAAATTAACGCGGAGGTCGCAGTGGTCGTATTTCCTGTCTATATGTGGGGAATTCCGCTAATTATTGAAAGGTTCGTTAAAAGCATTGAAAACCTTAACGATAAAACCGTCTATGCTGTCGTGACTTATGGTGGTATGCCTGCAGCCACCATCAATATATTTGAGAAAACCCTGGAACGTTATGGCGGAAAGCTGGCGGCAGGTTTCGCTGTCCATATGCCCGGCAATTATACTCCCCTTTATGGGGCGGTTGCTGAAGAAAAACAAAAGAAAATGTTCGCTAAATGGAATGAGAAGTGCAAAATTGTTACGGAATATATGAAGGCTAACAAGCGAGGGAAAAAGGAAATTAACAATGCTCTGGTTAATTTCATTTTTTCCACCGTATTTTACAATCTCTCGGCAAAACACATTCATGAAATGGATAAAGACTTCTGGGCCGATGAGAAATGCAACCCATGCGGAATCTGTCAAAAAGTCTGTCCTGTTGCTAATATCGAACTAAAGAACGAAAAGCCGACATGGAAAGGCCGTTGTGAACAATGCTTGGCCTGTCTGCATTGGTGCCCTGAACAGGCAATTCAATTCGGCCAAAAGACGGCGGCGCGTAAAAGATATCATCATCCGGAAGTGGAGCTTAAGGATATTCTCGTTCAGGCCGGGAACTAAATCATCGGAGGCTGTCTTTTGGCAGTCTCTTTATTATTTAGGTTACGGAAATAAGGTTGTCTTAAAAGATTCTAATGTAATTCGGTCGTAGAAAGGAAATAATCCATGAAAATCGGTATGCCAATCCTTATCGAAGTACCGGATATGATTCAAACGGTTAAACTTTGTGAGGAATTGGGGCTTTCGTTTATTGAATTAAATATGAACATACCGGAATTTTGCCACGAAACTTTATCTTCGGAGTTAGTCAGGAATCTATCCGCAAGGGAAAGTATCGAATTTACCTTGCATTTGCCGGAAGAGATTGACCTGGCTTCTTTTCACCCGGCAATCCGCCAGGCGCATATGGCACGTTGTCTTGAAGCTATACGTTGGGCTCATGAGGCCGGCATCTGTTTGATCAATATGCATATCCATTCGGGCATCTATTTTACGTTGTCCAAAAGGAAAATTTGGATTTACGATAAATATCAACGGCAATTTTTGGACAATGTTACGAGTGCATTGGATATTTTATTGAAAGCGGCGAAAACGCGGGTATAACTTTATGTATAGAAAACAGCAGTAACTTCCATATACCATTTATGCAGGAACTGGTGGATAAGTTAGCACGGTATAATGAGGTTTTTTTCACCTGGGATGTAGGCCATGATGCTATTTTAACATCGGCAAGGTTTTCCAAAAAAATGTTGTTTGCAGTAACTTCATTTGTAGTGCTTCTTTCGTGTATCGTTAATATTATTTTTTGAACTTTTATTTACGCATTTATTTTCTTGAATTTATGCTCTATTTTGAGCAATTTCAAATAGCCCCAGGTTGCCACCGGAAACCATAATGCAAAAGAGATGATCGAGTTAATTATTCCGTGGGTAAGATGTAAGACCCCGAGTTTCGTTAACATTTGGCAAAAGAATACGCTGTATAAAAACCCCATAAATACGTAAAGGTAAAGATATATTTTTTTGTCGGGCAGTAAATAGAAATAGATAATGAAATAGATGGTCCAGGATATCGGTGCCATAAAATGGATTCCCATCAGCCCGAAAGGTTCATAATGGACATATTTAAATTCTCCGAGAAGATTGGCTGTACTGACAACTGCGATATCGAATATACCGCCAAAAATAAGCCCGTAAATAAATAGTTGGCGGATTTTTTCTTTGGGAACTATATTTACGAGAATGATGGCAAAGACAGCCGTATAAATGAACGGGATATATTTTATGGGAATAATGGCAATCCACTCCGTTTTTGTATTTATTTTACCCTTTTCAACTGGATTCATACATTGAAAGCTTATATTAATGCAAAGAAAACGGCAGAGGGTTGACAATGCGCGATATTATTACCATTGGAACCATGACTGTAACTTTGGAGGTATAGGGCGCCAATGCGCCCTTATTTACTATGAAAAGTAAACTAATAGTAAAATAATTTGCTTGACTAGTTTACTTTATTGGCATATAATGGAGTCGTTAAATACCAAATAAAGGCAAGTGATTTCATGAGAGCAACGGAACGTTCCAACAAATTGAAAGAAATTCGCAAAGAAGACATTATTGATGCTGCGGAAAGGGTATTTTTCAGTAAGGGCTTCAATGCCTCCATGGATGAGGTCGCCAAAGAAGCCGAATACAGCAAACGCACGATTTACATCTATTTTGAGAGTAAGGAACAGCTCTATCAGGCCATTATTAATCGGGCGTTTCGCGTTTTAAACGACATCAGCAAAAATAAGCTGGAAAGTGCAGATCAAGCTACCGGTTATCAAAAGCTGAGGTTGTTCGGCGAGGCGTATCTGGAGTTTATCCAGACATATCCGGACTATTTTAAGATCATTACCAATCACCACTTCAGCGAATCGGAGTACCACCAGTTCAAGGCAGGAAACCGATTTAGCGACGACGGCGAGTATCTGTTTTCACTTCTAATTCAGTTACTGGAGGACGGAGTGAAAGACGGAAGTATCCGCCCTGACATTGAAATCATAGAAACCGCTTTTATTTTGTACGCTAACATGATGGGTATCGGAAACTTATTGGTCAATAAATCACTGTATTTAACCGGAGTTTATAACAGGACAACCGAGGAACTGATTCACTGTTTCTATGATTTCGTCACCAGGGCTTTGAAGAATCATGAGAAAGGGGGAGCCAATCATGGGGAATAAACGCCTATTAATATTGTGGATGGCTGCGATGATAACGGCCATGGGTCGTATGGGGACATTGGCCGACAGTTACCGGAAGATGGCCATCGATATTCAAGCGGGGCCCAATTACAGCCATCAACACAGAATGGGAATGATTAAAATTCAGATTACGCCCCAAATGGCGATATGGCTGGAAGATGAGACAGGTAAATTTATCGATACCATCTATGTAACCGAGAAAAGCGCCAAATCAAGCTGGGGGAATGTACGACGCCCTGAGGCTTTGCCCATTTGGTCCCATAAACGCGGCGTCAAATATGCCGACGGGCTCTATATGCCCGATAGGAAAAACCCGCTTCCGGATGCGGTCACCGGGGCTACGGCCAAAAGTTCATTCGTCAAAACGTGGGCCGTCCCGAATCATATTAAGGACGGAGTTTATCTGCTAAGGGTCGAAGTGAACAATTCTTTTGATTTTAATGAAACTTATAAGGAAAAACTGCCTAACAATCATCCGAACTATAACGGAGTGTCCGGCCAGCCGTCCCTATTATGGGAGGGGAAGGTGAGCATAGGAAAAGCGTTCACGACCCGTCTGAAGATAGTCGGCCATGGGCATCCCGCCGGCCAAAACGGGATGGTATTCAGTGATTTGGATGGGATTGATAGTGCAAAGACCATTGTCAGTGCCATTACTGCCAGCGGCAACTGAATGAACCATGAAGGGAGAAAACGATATGAAAAGGCTTTTGTACATATTCATATGGTCAATATTGCTGATCGCTGCGGGAATTCATTCCGTCGACGCATACGGAAATGAGAAGGATACACATACCATGGAGAAGGTTACCATGTATTTACAGGCGTTGGAATCCATATCGTCTAAGACTGCCGCCGAAGGCAGCCAAGTACGGTTCAAAGTCGTATGCGATATCTATGATAACCAAAATAATCTGATTATCCCTTATGGCTCAACGGCCAATGGCATTGTATCGGAGGTCAAAAAAGCCAACTTTTTGGGAAGAAGGGGACTCATCCAAATAAGCATCAACTTCCTCGATACGCCTGGGGGTACAATGAAAACGGATTTGAGTTATACGGTTAAGGGCGGTTATCATATTCCTCTGTTATTTCTCGGTTTATTGGTTGGGAAGAATGTGGAGATACCTGAAAACGGAATTATCGCGATCCAATTTAACCAAGAGTCAATCCATGGTTTGTAAAGAATTGATATTATTATTTACAACAAAACGGCAGGGAAATATGTTCATTATGTGGTATTAAAATGAATAATGCCACACCCTTATGCAGCAAAACACCGTGATTTACGAAAACGATTCCGGGTGAGGAATCGTTATTTCTTTTTAATAATGCAAGAAGGTCAAAGAGATATGTAAATAAACATAAGAAAAGTATATCCGAAAGAAAGCAACATATTAACGGATATATAATTTTCCGACCCTAATGCCAAAGGATTTTATCAGAAGATCGGGCCCGTTATTTAAGAAAGTCTCCGTCGAGTATTGAAGGTGGGACTTTGCCATTATTTGAATTGGGAATAGAGTAAGAATGGCATCCTTGATTTTCATTAAGGACGTTATGGAGTTGTAAGGAGAGAAATCGTCAATCATAAACCGGCCCACGCTGAAATGAATGTTTCTTTGAAAGTCCGTGAATTTGAATGGAAATATACATTGTATTCGACCACTGAACCCTGTCCGTTATGTTTTAGCGCCATGGTAATGTCCAATATTTGCAATTTAAAATATGTGGCACGGGATCCCTATGCCGGCGGCACCGAACTCAATGATAAAAGTAAATTCATTGCCATTCGAAAGATCAATATTACCGGGCTTTTGAAGATTTGGAAATGATTCAAATGACCATTCATACCATTTATGAATTAATGCGAGGTGGCAATTGTGAGCGCGTCATCAACACCTGGAAAGAAGTCTGCCCGGAAGGGGTCGTATACGGGACCAAACTGTTTAAGGATCAAACATTACTGAAACTTAAAGAAAAGGATGCACCGATTTCCGAAGTATTCGACTTCATCAGCGATATGCATAATATTTGAAATGCACTCTTTCAAGCCCTGGTTAAATTTGGATTTATCCGGGGCTTAAGGTTTAAGATTAATATAAGCGAGGTTAACCAATGAACGAACGATGGTTCTGCCCGGCTGTCGATGAAGAAATTATGGTTAGCGGGAGAGTCAGGACTATGCCAAAGATTTAATATCCGAATTAAAAAAAGGGTTAACAGGCCATTTGAGACGAA
>Ga0134093_1001873_pt1 | contig 18640 bp, 18 predicted proteins | sample 4_1taG_FD_94452 | JGI IMG/M metagenome (GOLD analysis project Ga0134093, IMG submission 94452) | Switchgrass degrading microbial communities from high solid loading bioreactors in New Hampshire, USA - 4_13_20_68_A1 metaG | ecosystem: Engineered > Bioreactor > Semi-continuous > Anaerobic >...
AGCATCTTGGATACCGGACACCAACAGAACTATTTGATGAGTTTTTGGATCAGGTGTATTCGATTGCCAAAGTACAGGTAACTTAATTCTATTAGTGTTCAATTTGAAATTGCAATTTTAGTATTTAGTAAATTTAGTAATATACCTATAAATAAAAGCCTGTTTATCAGGTCAAAGCTTCTTCTTTTAATTCGTTTTGCAGTATTGTTTTATATTCCGGTTCAGCTTGTGCATTTTATTTGTCTTAAAATAACGGATACACCGCTTATAAGCATAACAGGCTTATGGCCTTTGGCAGCTATGCTTTTATCACTTGCTTTTCAGTATATTTATATGAAAATCAGAGCAAGGGATTTGAAGGAATGATTATTTTATAACGCTAATATTGTTAAAAATGATAGCGTTAATATATTTGCAATTATGGTATAATAATGGTATAATAAATCCACAAGATAAGGAGGTGGATATATGCCACAAATTATTCCTATAAAAGACCTAAAAAATACCGCTGAGATTTCTGAGATGGTTCATGCAGCGAAAGAGCCGATTTATGTTACAAAGAACGGATATGGAGATATGGTCATTATGAGTATGGAATTGTATGAGACTACAATGAAGAGATTAGATATTTATCGTGATCTGGAGCTCTCTGAAAAAGATATAGAGTCCGGGCGAATAAATGATGCGAGACAATCTCTTGGAAAATTAAAAGAGAAATATGAATTATAAACTTGTAATAACAGAACGTGCAGAGGAACTGCTGGATCATATTTTATCCTACATTGTTAATCAACTTAAAAATCCACAAGCAGCAAAGAATTTGATTAGTGAGATAGATAAAGTATATAGCAATTTGGAGTGCACTCCTAGAATTTATGCATACTCTAATGATACCATATTAAAGTCCAAAGGATATAGGAAGGCAGTAGTACCTCATTATGATTATGTAATAATATACAATATTGATGATGAAAGCAAAATAGTTTACATTTTGGGATTTTTTCATGATTTAGAGATGTACAGGAATAAATTATTATAGACAAAACTAAGAGCAGCCGAAAAGCTGCTTTTTAATTTTATCGATTAATTTTATGCTGCGTTATTTGTATAGAGCTTATTGCTGCCTTACAACGTAAAATTTGATAGAATATAACAGACATTGTATGATGATACAGAATAAAATAAATAGGTAGAAGTATGTGTTTATTATTCGTTTTGTCAATTACATAAAATTGAATCATAAAGTTGACAGATGCAGCCTTTTCTTTAAGAACATTACGGTATCCTTAACTCCGGTAATTGACGCAGCAGGATATAGTTATTACATTATTAATAGATGGAGAATGTAAATCTATTACAAGGCTTAAATAGATGAAAATTTAAAACGACATTTGCTTCCGGGAAAGAGAGTAATATCGGATGAAATTCTTTTATAGAGTGTCGGTTATTACAGCAATTATTCTTACTGTTATGTGTTTTGCGATAAGCAGCGAAGTAAAGGCTGCTGGAGCAGAAGATTTAAAAAAGAAATGGTATGAGACCCATTATTATCCTCTAAATCCGGTTACCGGTTGATTACTTTAGGCAGTCAATCCGGTTTATCTGTCATACCACTGGGCCTGTGTTGAATACAGGCGGGCGTATTCGCCGCCGGCCTTCAGCAGCTCATCGTGGGTACCATCTTCCACGATTTCGCCATCCTTGAAGACAACAATCCTGTCTGCCAGTGATGCGACACTTATTCTATGGGTTACCATGATAACGGTTCTGCCTTTGGTCATGTCTATATATTTCTTAAAAACCTCGGCTTCAGCTAGGGGATCCAGATTGCTGGTGGGCTCATCCAGAACGATAAAATCACGATTACGGTAATAGGCACGGGCAATTGCTATCTTTTGCCACTGGCCACCGGACAAATCCGTTCCTCCTATATCTTTTCCCAGCATAGCATCCTTATCTGCTCCCTCAAAACCGGCAAATGCAAGAGCATTATCAATTGCCTTCTCGTCACACTCTTTATCTACATCGCCTAAAAATACATTGTCTGCGATTGTGAAGGTGGTGAAGCGGGCCGGCTCCTGAAATACAGATGCCATTGAGTTATATTTATCCGCAGCGTCCAGATTTCTTGTATCTATTCCATTAATCAGTATTTCTCCGCTTGATGGCTGAAGCATACCTGTAAGCAGCTTGATAAATGTTGTTTTTCCGGCTCCGTTTTCACCTACAAAGGCAACTTTTTCACCTTTGTGTATTGTGAAACTTACATTCTTAATCCGATGCTCATCCGTCAGGGGATAGCGATATGTAACATTTTTTGCTTCCAGGCTTTCTATATCCAGAACAGCCTTATCCGTATCCTTTAATAGCTGTTCATCCAAATCAATAAACTCAAAGAATTGTGCAGCTTCATTTTTCTTTGATATAAAGTTTGCTATTGATCCAAATAATTGAGATGTGCTTGACATTAATGTGTTTATCAGGGATAGAACCGCACCCAGGGCACCGATGGACAGCTTACCCTGTGTCATCAGGACGATGGCAAAAACATTTGCTGCAATACTTGCCAGATTAGCTATAAAGCCACCCACTGTTCCGAGGATAAAAATATTGAGTTGGTTTTTCTTTTCCCTAATCACATAATCATCGGTTAAAGCTTTCCATTTCTTAAAGAAAAAATCAAACAAGTTCAGTGCCTTTACTTCCTTGGCCGAGCTGCCCAGCAAAACACTCTGATAGTATCCGGCCTCGCGCATTATCTTGCTGTTGTCCCGTATGAATTTAAAATTGAGCTTGTTGCCGACATAGCTGGTATAGAGAGTGGGGATAGGGGCAACAAGAATAATCAGGCACAGCAGCGGATGGAAAATGTAGAGTGAAGCCGCAACCATGACAACAGAAACCAGCTTTGCTATTATTACATATCCTTCAATGATAACACCCCTTTGAAGGGAGCTCCATTCTCCGCCCATTGAATTGAAGCTCCTCTCAATAATGTCGTTTATTCTTGGGACTTCCATATAATCCGGGTATAGCCTGGATATTTTTTTGAACAGCTTGGCCTGAAACTTTTCCTGCAGGCGATGGTCCTGCACCTTAGAGAGACGTTCGATATCCTCCCCGCCATACAGGTATCGACCTATAAGCTTGATTGCAAATCCAATTGCCCAATAAAGCAAGGCCAGCCCAATCAGCGAAAGCAGCTGCACCGTCTGCTTGTGGGCGATTTCGGACAAGACATTGGCTTTGTCAATATACTTGCCCCATATGAAGGCCATAATCGGCTGCAGTATGCTTAATATTATGGCAAGCCCCAGGAAAATACCGCACATCAGCTTAGCAGAGGAAAAAACATAGTTAAAGAGGCGTGTTAGATATGACAGCTTAGCCGGGTTTTCCTTCAAAATATCCTTTTCAAATACAGTGGTATTGTCGTCATATTTTATCTCATACACAGGCTTTTTTTCTTCAGCTTTGTTTGCTTTCTTTTTAAGCATTAACAGCAACCTCCTCTCCCTGAAGGTCTTTCTGGTACCATTGCTTCTGGGCATTGAACATCCTTGAATAAATGCCGTCTGTCTGCATTAGTTCTTCATGGCTGCCGCTTTCAGCAATTTTACCGTCATGTATAACGAAAATCCGGTCGGTGATCATAGTGGAGCCCAATCTGTGGGTTATGAATATAGCTGTTCTGTCTTCAACCATGTCGGCAAATTCGCTGTAAAGATCGGCTTCGGCAATGGGATCAAGCTGTGATGTAGGCTCATCAAGGAGAAGAATAGGCTTGTCCCCCATGAAGGCACGCGCAATGGCTATTCTTTGCCACTGTCCACCTGATATATCCACGCCGCCATCAAAATCCCTGCCCAGCAGGGTATCATAGCTCTTTTCAAGCTTTTCGGCAAATTCATGAGCCTTGGCCTTTTGGGCAGCCAGCTTGATTTTCTCTTCATTTTCAATCTCGTCTATGTCTCCGATGCCGATATTCTCCTTAATTGTTATACTATATCTTGGAAAGTCCTGAAAAACAGGACCGAACATTTTTGTCCGCACACTCAGTGGATAGTCATTCAGCTTTTTGCCACCAACCAGTATTTCGCCCTTATCCGGGGTAAAGAGTCCCAGCAGCAGCTTAATCATAGTTGATTTGCCTTCACCGTTTTCACCGACAATAGACACCTTTTCTCCGTTGTTAATTTTAAATGACAGGCCCTTGAGTATATCCCTTTCAGTACCGGGGTATCTGAACCAAACATCCTTGAATTCGATATCAAAGCTGGATGGGAGCACTGCCAGTGTTCCCTCCGCTTCATCAGACAGCTCAAAGAATTTGTCGTAATATTCAAATGTGTTGATATGAAAGCCCGACCATTTGAAAAAGCCCGCAACACCGTCTAAATCCCCGTATATTTCGCCAAACATCAAGCCTGACATGGCAATAAATAAACCAACTGATATTTGCCCGTTTACAAATAAAACGAGCATAATAATTATGTTTGCGATGGAGCCGATTTTTGTTATATTGCCACCCAACAATATTTTTCGTAAATTTTTGAAATAGTAGCGCTCGTAATCACGGTTTCTTTCATTTAAACGCTTTTTATATGTATCAATTAAATAATCATAGTTACCGTAGGCCTTCAGCTCCCTGGTAAAATTTCTGGAACGCAGGAAGCTGCCCAGGGTGCTGTATTTACGTTCCTTCTTCCAGTATGTTTCCAGCTCCTTGTATATGTTATAGTTTGTCTTTGAGGATATATAGGTTTCAATGAAAAAGGGCACCAGAACTGTCAGCAAAAGCCACCATCTTATACTGAATACATATGCCAGGGTGCCTATGCTTGCTATAAGAGCGCTGCCCCGCCAGTAGACATACATGGGAAACATATGCCTTGCCGAGTTTTCTGCCCTGAAATATGCCTTGTCGATTATTTCTGTGCTTGACTCGTTTTCATAATGCTCATATTTCATTGTTTTCAGCTTTTGCAGCATACGGGACTTGTAAGCTGTTCTAAGTATTAAAAGAGAGCGTCTTTCAACATAGACATAGATAAATTCACTTAGAACAGAAGGCAAAATGGCTATAATTATGAACAGAACAAGAAAAATTGAATACTCGGAAAAGGTCATTTCACCCTTTGCGACTGCCAGTCCGCCGTCAAATACATTGCGGTTTATGTATACACCGAGAGGGGTCAGAAAGCCGCTGATGATTGAGCATGCAAAGGTTAATACAACCATTATAGGTGCTTCGGCATATATGATACCGATTAGCTCTTTGTATGCCATAAAGATTCTCTTCATACGCATTAGCTCCTTTGTTGCAGAATTTGTGAAAAGTTATGTAGTTATTTACTATTATACTTTTTTTTATTGGAACTTCAATCAACCAGAAAGGGATAAATTCTATAGTTAGTTGATAAACTTGCACTGCAGAATTTTGTCCATTGAGCAGGTACCTTTGTTCTGGCAATTATGAATAAATTTGGCACATATGGGGAAACTTCAGGTTTAATTGAGGAGCTGTTATAAAAACAGACTGTCAGGGAAAGGGTGTTGGGAAGTAAATGATGAGGTGAGATAAATAAGATATTATTTCTACCCATACATTGGAAATATTGGAAGTGATAAAGTTAAACATCCATGTTGACATAGATAGATTCATATTGTAGACTATATTATAAAATTTAATATGAAAACCTCACTTTAAAAGGTGAGGTAGAGGCGCGGTATTTAACAGTCCTTAGTGGAGTGTGAGAAGCGATGAGGCTAGGGAGAAGGAAATATCGCCGAAGCATATAATATTTCTCGGTATTATGTGCTGGGACTGCAGTTAAGAGCTGCAGTACTGTCTCAATAAATACCCGGTTTATTGAGTTGCGCTATCTCATTTTGGGAAGGTAGGGGTTTTAGGTTCATTTGTGTATACTGCACCTTGGAACACCGAAGGTGTTTTATTTGCAGTAGACGACATTGAAGGCTAGCCACCCAGATGAAGGGTGGTTTTTTTAATAAAATCAATATTTTAAAATAAATTAATCGAAGGGAAGAGGAAGAAAATATGAAGAAAGGGTTATCAATCTTAATTGCGCTGTTATTGTCAGCGGCTATGTTACTGTCAGCTTGTGGAAAAAAAACAGATGAGGGAAACTTACCAGGAAAGACAAATAGTGCTTCACAGGATGATACCTTCAAGACAAATGATAATTCAAAGGAGGACAATACCTTTAAGGTTGGACTTGAGGCAGGTTATCCTCCATTTAACTGGACCCAATTGGATGACTCCAACGGTGGGGTAAAAATCCAGAATGCTGCCGAGTATGCCGGTGGATATGACGTTGAAATTGCTAAGATAATTGCAGCTGAACTGGGTAAGGAGCTGGTTATTGTTAAAACAGAATGGGATGGTCTTATACCGGCCCTGACTTCTGGAAAAATTGATGCAATTATTGCCGGTATGTCACCTACTGAAGAGCGTAAGGAAGCCATTGACTTTACAGACATTTACTATACATCCGATTTGGTTATGGTAGTAAAGAAGGGTGGTAAGTATGATAATGCCAGCTCCATACAGGATTTTGCAGGAGCCAAGATAACAGCTCAGTTAAATACCTTCCACTACACAGTAATAGATCAGATAGAAGGAGTTAACAAGCAAGCCGCTATGGATAATTTCCCCGCTATGAGAGTAGCTCTTGAATCCGGTATTATAGATGGGTACATTTCAGAGCGCCCTGAAGGTATCAGTGCAGAAGCTGCCAACAGTAACTTTAAGATGGTAGAATTTGCTCCGGGACAAGGCTTCGTAACATCACCTGAAGATACGGCAATTGCTGTAGGTATCAGGAAGGGAAGCGATTTGATGGACAAAATTAATGCGGCATTAGCTAAGGTTTCTGAGGAGCAGCGTAAAGAACTTATGGATAATGCTATAAAGAATCAACCAGCAGCTGAGTAAAGTTTATAAACCGGGCGCAGCAAACGGGCGCTCGGTTTATATATTAGGGGAGGAACATAAGGTGGAACTAAATGTTATAATAAAAACTATTTCTAAATATTGGCCTATGTTTATACGGGGTGCCGGTGTGACACTGGTAATATCCATTATTGGTACCATTATTGGTTTCATAATAGGATTAATAATAGGCGTGATACGTACCATTCCAATGCCGGAAAAAGGATTTAAAAGAATCCTGCTGAAGATTGTTAATGCAACACTTGCGGTATATATAGAGGTATTCCGTGGAACCCCCATGATTGTGCAGGCTATGGTAATTTATTATGGCTCAAAGCAGGCCTTTAATATAGACATGACTCCGTTGTTTGCCGGAATATTTATAGTTTCCATAAATACAGGCGCTTATATGGCTGAAATCGTCCGTGGAGGTATTGTATCTATTGACAAGGGACAGTTTGAAGCAGCATATGCCATAGGAATGAGCCATGTTCAAACGATGGTAAATGTAGTGTTACCGCAGGCAATCCGAAACATCTTGCCGGCGATAGGCAATGAGTTTGTTATTAATATTAAGGATACATCAGTACTTAATGTTATTTCTGTAACAGAGCTTTTCTTCCAGACGAAATCTGTTGCAGGAAATAACTTTAAATATTTCGAAACTTTCTTCATTGCTTCCGCGATCTATTTGGTTATGACCTTTACTGTGACAAGGATATTAAGGTTCATTGAAAGAAAAATGGATGGTCCGGAAAACTACATTATTTATGCCAATCAGATGCAGGTAGAGACACCTGAGGATGCCCTGCGCAGAGAACAGCTGATGAAAGGCAATAAATAGGAGAGGGGGAGCAGGCATGAAAAAAATAATCGAGGTGCAGCATTTAAGCAAGATATTTGGTGAACATGAGGTGTTAAAGGACATTGATTTTTCGGTTAGTAAGGGAGAGGTTGTATGTATTATCGGCTCCTCCGGTTCCGGCAAGTCAACCCTGCTTCGCTGCATTAACCTATTGGAAAAACCCAGCGGTGGACAGATTCTATATAATGGAGAAAATATATTGGACGACAAGCATGATACACGTACCTACAGAACAAAGCTGGGTATGGTATTCCAGCAGTTTAACCTCTTCAATAACCATGATGTCTTAAGCAATTGTATGATTGGCCAGATTAAGGTTTTGAAGCGTTCAAAGGCAGAGGCCAGGGAAGTGGCCATGAAGTATTTGAAGGTAGTTGGAATGGAGCAGTTTATCAATGCCAAGCCCAGGCAGCTCTCCGGAGGACAAAAGCAACGTGTGGCTATCGCAAGGGCTCTGTCGATGGAACCGGATGTAATGCTTTTTGACGAGCCAACCTCAGCTCTTGACCCCGAAATGGTGGGAGAGGTTTTAAAGGTTATGAGGGAGCTGGCGGAGTCAGGCCTTACTATGCTGGTGGTAACCCATGAGATGGGCTTTGCCAGAGAGGTTGCCGACAGGGTGGTATTCATGGATAAGGGAGTAATAGCAGAGGAAGGCACTCCTGAGCAAATATTCAATAACCCGACACAGGAACGTACAAGAGAATTCCTAAAACGGACACTGCAGCAAAACTGATATGATGTGACCTGTAATTGCTATTGTGGTTTCTGAGAGTTTATAAAGAGTTTAAGAAGCTTAAGGCTCGCTAAATGCGGGCCTTTTGTATTAACGATTGACTGTAAAAAGCAGGTAAATTGGTTGGCGGCTGAATGCTTTAGGCAGGTAAAACGCCCGTTAAGCATGAATATGGCTTTAGCTGCAGATTATGCTTCCTTACGGGCATATGAATAAGATTTTGCTTCCGTTCATCGAAAAATCAAAAAATCTGCTGGAATAATTCCGGACTGGACGATACCTCTTCTTTATGATAGAATGGTCTTCATCGGCAAAATTCGCATTGGAGGAGCATATATGAAGCAATCCGCATCAACAGGCCTTTTAGACAGACTACGGAGTACATTTATAGGGGATCGCAAATTTTACGGCAAGGTATTTATGCTGGTGTTGCCTATTATTGTGCAAAACACCATTTCAAATTTTGTTAACCTTCTTGATAATATTATGATAGGGCGGGTAGGAACTGCCCAGATGTCTGGTGTAGCTATTACCAACCAGCTTATGTTTGTATTTAGTCTTGCTGTTTTTGGTGGGCTTTCAGCTGCAGGTATATATGGTGCACAGTTTTTCGGCGCAGAAGATCATGACGGGCTGCGAAATACAGTACACTTCAAGCTTTTGACGATTGCTGTCACCTTAGTAGTCGCAGTAGTTGTATTTATGACATGTGGAGAACAGCTGATCAGCCTGTATCTGACCGGTGACGGTGATGCTGCTGAGCGGCTATGCTTGAATATGGAAAGAGTTATCTTCGCATAATGCTTTGGGGCTTACTGCCCTTTTGCCTGTCACAGGTATATGGTGGAACACTCCGTGAAATGGGAGAGAGCCTGCTTCCTATGATAGCCAGCCTGATAGGTGTATTTACCAACCTCTGTCTTAATTACATATTAATTTATGGCAAGCTTGGATTCCCTGCATTAGGTGTTGATGGTGCGGCTATAGCTACAGTTATTTCACGTTTTGTGGAGCTGGTCATTATAGTAGTCTATGCCCATAAAAATTCCGCCAAATACAGGTTTATTAAAGGGCTTTACAGAACATTTAAAATACCTAAAAGCCTTGCCTTAAACATAATAAAAAAAGGAATACCTCTGCTTCTTAATGAGTTCTTTTGGGCATTGGGCATGACAACTTTGACGCAGATTTTTTCAACCCGAGGATTGAATGTGGTTGCTGCGCTAAACATATCAAGTACTATATCGAATATGTTCAATGTGATTTTTATATCCATGGGTTCAGCAGTAGCAGTTATGGTAGGTCAGGCTCTTGGAGCCAATGATGTTCCACGGGCAAAGCAAAGCGCATGGAGGCTTATATTCTTCAATTTTGGCATCTGTATTGCAGTAGGAGCTATACTTTTTGCCCTGTCTCCCATCCTTCCGCATATATACAAAACCAGCGATGATGTGATGAGGCTGGCGACCCGTTTCATGCAGACAAGTGCCGTATATATGGCGGTTAATGCCATATCCCACTGTTCATACTTCACAATACGATCCGGTGGAAAAACCTTTATAACCTTCCTTTTTGACAGCGCTTATACCTGGGTTATCTTTGTTCCCTTTTCCTATGTACTCACACATTTTACAGGCCTGGATATTGTCGTACTGTATCCGCTTTGCTATATGGCCGACGTAATAAAGTGCATAATCGGTATAATTGTTGTCAAAAGCGGCTATTGGGCCCATAATATTGTCGCAGATGCTGCATCAGCCAGGAACATAGAAGCAGATGAGTCGGTTTAAGTTGTGGATGCTCCTTGAGAGCAGGAGGTAAGTATGGGACAATACTGAATAATGTGCGGAAGAATAAGGGCTAATGAAAAGTTTTCAGGAAAAGGGCATATCCTTCAATACTTAGTAAAGCAGCCCAATTATGCTATGGAATGATTAACAAGCATCCTTTTATAGATGGAAATAAAAGAGTAGGAATTTTAGCTATGCTGGTATTTTTAAAAGTAAATAATATTATCATAAATTGTCAGGATGATGACATTATTGAACTTGGATTTGGTATTGCCAGTGGAAAATATAATTCATCGTATATTATGGAATGGATTATCTCACACTGTCTGAGTTTAATGAAATATTTTAATATAACCAAGCCTTAAATACATGGCTTGGTTTTTAATATATTCTAAATTTTATTTAGCAAATTTTAATCCAACTCCTGATAAAAATGTGCTACAATACCATCAATTAGCTGAAGGGAGATGTTATTTATGTACAAGAATATAAATGAGGAGCTGCAGAAGGCCCAGGAGGGGATGCTGTGGGAGGCTTCTTAGCGGATATGGTTAAGCACTCTCATATAGATAAAGCTCAGGAAGCAATATCAAAGGCCCAGAAAAAGCTGGCCAGGTTCCGCAGTGAGCTGGCCGATGTAAAAATAATGAATAATCTGTCCATAAACATATCGGATTTTTCTAAATTTGCGGATTTTTTCTTTGATGGATTATTTGCTGATTTGAACATGCAGTCTAAGATTAAAAGTTCTCTTGAGAGTGTAGAGAATACCAAAAATCAGGTAAGCAAAGTTCTGACAAAGCTTAAGACCATGAAAAAGCAAACAGTAAACAGAATCAATTTGCTGGAAGAGGAGATTGATAAGCTTATTAGCAATGCATAATTATCTTTGCAAAAGTGAATAAAAATATCTGAAATTACACATCTTGATTATAATAAAGCCAACCTGGTTCAGTCCAGATTGGCTTTATATATGTAAGGATAACGCACATTACAACAGGCTTTTAGTCAGAAGGAGCACCTGATTTTTGATTATCGGCAGAGTTTTCGGGAAAGGCCACCATCAGAGTGAACAGATTTTGTGTGTATTCTGTTTTAACATAGCCCTTGTTTGCAAAAACAACCTTTCTTCTATTCTGCAGGCCTATTCCATGGTAGGGCTTATCCTTTGTACTTATAAAACGGCCATTCTCATGCTTAATGATACCGTTAAAGGTGTTGGTTATTTTAACCAAAAATTGATTATTTACTGTTCTTGCTTCCACAGAAACATAGCGAGTCTCCTGCGGGTCCAGCTTTTTACATGCCTCAATAGCATTTGCCAGGCCATTGCCAAGTACCACGCAAAGATCGCTGTCCGTGACAGTAAGCTTTCTTGGAATCACACAGGAGGATTGAAAACTAATATTTTCATCCTTAAGACGAAGTGAATAATATCCCAGTATTGAGTTGGCTACTACATTTTCGCAAAATATCGGTAAAGGCTCCATGTCGGTTCTTTTAGTATATTCACTCAAAAAGCTGCTGAGCTCAGAATAATGGCCCTCATTTACCAAATGCTCCAACACACCGACAAAATGATGAAAATCGTGTCTGATAGCCCTGATCTCGTTGATTTGGGCACTGAGAGCATTATAATATTCTGTCTGCATGACAATTTGCTCTCTGGCAGACATTAGTTGTACGGAGGAAAGAGCATAATCACGGACTATATTGGATGCCTGAATTGATGAAACCAAACTGAGTATCATTAAATATGCCGTAAACAATAACAGCAAAACCAGTGACATATTCCAATATACATTACCGTTTATGTAATAGCAGTCGATAATCAGACCGGTAATCGACAGAACAGCTCCCAGATAGATTACCAGACCATATTTTTTCATATGCCTTCGATTTCGGTATATCTTAAAGAAGGAGTAAGTTTCTATCAGAAAGCTCCCTATAAGAAAAAACTGTCAGGTAGCGATTATAAAAGCCCTGTGGTATAAAAAGATACGCAAAGTACAGGATGATATAGTATATTAGCAGGCCAAGCTTTTCCCTGCCAGAAAACATAATACCCAAAAGATCCTGAATTAAAAAGATAAGAAGGTATTTAAGTGCAAAGGTAATAAAAAACATAATTGGATTGACATCTTCATATGAAAGGTTAAAAAACACTATATCCTGCCAAAAGCTATAAAATTCTGTGGTGAGCATAATGCGCAGCAAGACAAACAGGCCCAGGGCCGGAAGAAGAAACAAACGCTTTTCCATGCGATAAGACAAAATATAACCTATAACCAGTACAAAAAAGGAAAAGAGTGATACGCCGAATAATAGAAAGCGCAGGTTATTGCGGAAGCTTTTATTGCTTACGGCGCTTTCATATTCAGTCAATACGGGAGCCATGTAAAGGCCTGAAAAACGTGTGGTGGCAACCTCAATGATAAGCTCGTGCTCACGGGACTAAGAAAGACTGACAGGGTAGAGGTTCACTCCGGTGGTGGTGTGTACATTAGCAGGGGTTTTCGAAATAATACCACTTTCAGCAGTGAGCTCACCGTCGATAAAAACCTTATAAGCACTTCCGAAATCAGGAATATAGATTGTGACCGGCTTATCAAAGGAATGTCCTTTAATATAAGTCTGTAGCTTGCAAAACCGTCAGCAGGCAGATATTTTCCGTTCAGCTGCAATTTTGTCCAGTAGCCCGGAACACGGATATAAAAATGATCTCCCACTTCTTCCGGATCGGGATCACTTATCAAAAGCCTACTCCAGTAAAACTCCCATTCACCGTCTAAAATGATACGCTTATCCTGAATATTAGACAGGGAAAGGACTGCATTGCTTGCTGAGGGGACTTTAGTTATTTTATGGTAAAGCAGGGATAGGGATACCGGGATATGGGAAACAACTGTTGAAAAAAGCATGTCAAAAATAAGCAGGAAACTGACAAGCTTTTGCTTTTTCATAGCGGATGTCCTCCATCCATACTGGAAAACAGATATGCATAATATTTATCCTTTACATCCTTCCAGTATTTTTTTGAAATACTAATTAAGGATTTACCAATACGGAAATATTTATCTCCCATTTCTGACACATGTGAAAGATTTACTATAAAGCTTTGATGGCAACGCAGGAAATATTGCTTTGGCAGTTCCCATTCGATTTCATCAAGCTTATCGTAACAGCGCAGGATATTTCCATCTGCAAGAAAATAATGAAGGAACCTGTTCTGGCTTTCAATATACAGAATATCACGGCAGTCAATAGTGTGTGAAATGCCTTTGTATTGGACCAAAATTTTGTAATTATCTGTTTTGCTCAGCTCTTCAAGGGCTCGATGCAATACAGTATACAGCTGCTCCGATTAAAAGGCTTTACTATGTAGTTAAAGGCAAAGACCTCATATGCCTGCGGATAAAAATCCCTGCTAGTTGTAATAAAAATAATTAACAGATCCTTTCTTAAAGCTCGTATCTGCTGTGCTGTCTGTATTCCGTCAAGTCCAGGCATAAAAATGTCAAGGAACAATATATCAACAGCAAATTCATCTTCCAGAAGCGCATCCATCAGTAATGCACCATCGGAGTAGCTGATGATATTAAATGTATGATCGTAATTAAGGAGTACCTTTGACAGTTTCTCGATGTCCTCTGCCGAATCGTCGCATATAGCTATTTTAACAGACATGTCCTCACCTTAATATGCAAATTATTCCATTGAGATACTTTATTTTTTTATTATACCATATTATTTAGTTAAATAAATGGTGTTTTTATGATTTATTTATCGTATTTTGTAATATATTACATTATCTCAACGAATATTTTCTTCATTGATGAAGCAATAGCGGCATGTTATTATATTTACATAATTACTCATTTCTTTCTTACGGTTGGCCATATAAGACATATATGGAGGTTGTTATGAAAAGCGGGATAGCAGCATCAAAGGGTTATGCGATCGGAAGAGTTATTATAAAATCCAATCAGGAAATATGGATAAGCGATGAATTAATTACCGACAGCATTGCAGAGAAGGAAAAATTAGCAACAGCTGTCCGTGAATGTAAGAAGCAACTGGAAAATCTGAGAAAGCAAGCCGCTACTTCTATGGGAGAAGAGCAGGCCAGGATTTTTGATGCACATATTATGCTTCTGGATGATATAGAGTTGATTGATGCCATTCATTATGAGATAGAAGTACATAAGCTAAATGCGATGAAGGCAGTAAGTAAGGCAGCAGGCAGATTTATTGCCCGGCTGGAGAAAATAGAAGATGAATACCTGAAGGAACGGGCCACAGATTTAAAAGATGTAGTAAACCGCCTGATTGCCAATCTGAGCGGGGTTGGTACGGATAGAGTTGGCATGGATTTCAGCATAAACGGGGAAAATCTTGTCCTTGTAGCTCATGAGCTTGCTCCTTCCGATACTGTCATGTTGGATAAAAGCAAGGTCATAGCCTTTTTGACGGATCTGGGCGGTTATACGAGCCATACAGCCATAATGGCAAGAAGCCTGGAAATTCCTGCAGTCGTTGGGATGGGGGACATTACAAAAGCTGTTAAGAATGGAGATCTGGTTATTGTTGACGGCTTTGAAGGTAAGGTAATTATTAATCCAGGCAATGAAGAGCTGGCAGATTACAGGAGAAAAATTAGCGTTTATTGCAAGGAGCAGACAGGCTTAAGAAGGCTGGCCGGTGCCAAAGCTGAAAATAAACAGGGAAAGAGAGTAGTTGTTGCCGGTAATATCGGAAGACCTGATGATGTATACCAGGTTATAGAAAATGGAGGAGATGGTGTAGGCCTGTTCCGTACTGAGTTTTTATACATGAGTCAGGACAGGGAGCCGGATGAAGAGGAGCAATTTGAAAGCTACAGATTTGTACTGGAGAAAATGGGGGGTAAAAAAGTAGTAATCAGAACGGTTGATATAGGAGGGGACAAACGGCCATCCTATATGAAGCTGCCGGCTGAAATGAATCCATTTCTGGGATATAGGGCAATCAGGCTTTGCCTGGAGCAGAGGGAGCTGTTTAAACGCCAGCTCAGGGCCTTGTTACGGGCTTCCGTGTATGGTAATCTGAGCGTTATGTTTCCCATGATATCAGGGGTAGGGGAATATCTGACGGCCATGGAAATAGTGGAGGAGTGCAAAAGGGAGCTGGATGCATCCGGTATCCCATATTCAGATAATATCGAATGGGGAACAATGATTGAGATTCCTTCTGCTGCATTGTGTGCTGAGGAATTGGCTAAGCATGCAGACTTTTTTTCAATAGGAACGAATGATTTAATTCAGTATACCCTGGCGGTGGATCGCAATAATGATAAGGTAGCCCATATTTACGATCCCATGCATCCGGCTGTGTTAAGACTGATAAAAATGACTATAGACGCTGCCCACAAGCACGGCAAATGGGTCGGTATGTGCGGAGAGATGGCAGGGGATGAAAAAGCAATTCCGCTTCTGCTGGAATATGGTCTTGATGAGTTTTCCGTGAACCCTTCTTCAGTATTACAACTAAAAAGGATGATTATGGAACTATAAATATTATCTTATTCAAGAAAATGCAATCTCCAAGTGTTTTTTATCTGCTAAAAGAATTACAATCTATACGGTACAATACCCTTGATATGCAAAGCTAGCGTATCAAGGGTATTTCTTTATTTTATTCATCCAGCTAGAATAGATCGTCGAGGGTCTTGCCCAACGCCTTGCATGTTACTATACATAAAATGATTGTGAGATTGGAGTTGTCGATTTCAATCATATTAATGGTCTGTCCTGATACTCTCACCATGTCCGCCAGTCAGAGATATAGGAACAATCTGCTAAACTAGTGTGAAATCAAATAATTTAGTTTAAATTTTATTTTATATTTCGCAAATATAAAAATGTAGTTATTAAAATAGTTATTGACAAAATGTTTATCAATGTTGAAATATGTTATATAATAACAATAAAAGATAAATATAACACAACAAAACATGATAAGTAAAAGGAAGTATAATTATGGAGCAAAAGCTAGACTTATTTCAGAATATATGTTATGCAGGTAAACTTAATTCATTTATTATTAGTACAAATGGTATTATTCAAAAGTGTTCATTAACTGAAAGTGATAATGAAGATAATAATATTGGAACTATAAATAATGGTAAATTTGAAATAGATGAAATTAAAAACTTAATATATTGTACTCCTGATTATGAGGGAATGTATAAAAATGGTTGCTTTGACTGTAAATATATGCCATTGTGTTGTGGAATGAGTTGTCCTAATGCAAACATAAAAACCGGAGAAATACGATGTACAAAAAAAATGATAAATTTTGAGGAGATAATAATACATGAATATGAAATGTCAAAATAAGCCGCATATATATACTTTTAAACTGTTAAAATATATTTGGTCGTTTGATAAGCAATCAATTATATTAACTTGTTTTACATCTGTTATATCTGCATTTATATCATTGGTAATATTATATTTACCAAAAGTATTTATTGATTATATACTTAATGCAAATATAACCAATGCACTATTTATAATTTTGCTCTATGTTCTAGTTGTTATTTTATTTAATATTGTAGTGGGTATTTCCTCATATATTTTGCAAATTAATGAACAAAAACGTTTATTTCATATTGTTCGAGATATGATGTTGCATACACTTAAAATTAATTATGAGTACATTGAAAATAGTGAATTCCTAAATGCCTATAATAGAAGATTAAATAACATGCAAAATGCATGTAAGCAGGTAATTGCATTATTAAGTAACCTTTTTAATCAGATATTGACTATAGGTGTTATTATAGGATTATTTGCATCTTTAAATATGTATGTAATTCTTATAGCTTTAGTTATGGTGATTGTAGATATTGTAATATCACTAATTGTTAATAAATTAGAATACAAAATGTCTATAGAAAGTCAAAAGCAACATAAAAAATTTAATGTTCTTGCTAGAATTTTTTATTTATATAATAGCATAAGAGAAATAAAAACATTAAACATCAATAAAGAAGTAACATATAAATATGATGAAACTGTTAACGAAAACTTGAATATATATTCAAAATTTAAGAAAAAAAGCTCTTTCCTTAATATAATAAGTAGTATTATAACTGAATCAGGTCCGGTTATACCTATGATAATGTTTGGAAAATTTGTATTAGATAAGATCATTAGTATAAGTACGTATTTTCTATATATAAATGCTTATTCTGAATTTAAGAATTCAATAAAGTTAATATTTGGTATTATACCGCAGTTATTTGTAAATGAGCTATACTGTAAGGATTTTTTTGAGTACATGGAAGATGAAACTTTAACTACTATAATTAATAATGATGGCATTATATTAGATGAAATAAATGAAATTAGATTTGAAAATGTATCTTTTAAGTATTACGGATCTGATAAAATGATTTTAAACGACATATCTTTTGTTATAAAAAAAGGTGAAAAAGTAGCTTTTGTGGGACATAACGGTGCTGGTAAATCAACTATTATCAAATTAATGTGCGGACTTTATAAGCCGGACCAAGGTAATATATATATTAATGGTATTAATATTCATGATTTCAAAACTACATCATTTTATGAAAAAATAAGTATTTTATTTCAGGATTATTATGTTTTCCCTTTTACAATACGTGAGAATATTACCGCATTCAGAAAAGAAGTTAATGAAGAGCAAATAAATAAAATGATAAATTTGTTTTCATTACAAAGCAAAATTGAATCACTACAAAAAGGATTAGACACTGGTGTTGGGGGAGAATTTTATGATGACTATACCCAATTATCAGGAGGAGAGCAACAAAAACTTGCGATTATACGCTTACTTAGTAAAGCAAATACTGATGCATATATTTTGGACGAGCCATCTAATAATTTGGATCCTAAGTCCGAATATGAATTATATAAATATATATTTAATGAATTCTTTGATAAAACCATAGTTTTTATTTCACATAGATTAACAATGGCTACAAAAATGGATAAAATATTCGTTATTGAGAATGGAAGAATAGTCGAAGAGGGTAATCATGATAATTTATTTAGTAATCATGGCATATATTACGATATGTTCATAACACAAAGTGAGAAATATAAATGAGTTGTGTAACTCTGGTAGGGGGTGTGAGAGGTGCTTGAATATGCTTTTCGTATATATGGTATAAATGTATATACTAATTATGATTTAAGAAAGTATATAAGAATCAATAATATACATAGTAATGTTGCTGATGATCTTAATAATGTTAGACTAATAATAAG